>Ga0187873_1000104_pt1 | contig 96462 bp, 78 predicted proteins | sample June2016WEW_16_1_2_FD_133012 | JGI IMG/M metagenome (GOLD analysis project Ga0187873, IMG submission 133012) | Peatland microbial communities from SPRUCE experiment site at the Marcell Experimental Forest, Minnesota, USA - June2016WEW_16_100 | ecosystem: Environmental > Terrestrial > Soil >...
CGTCGGCAACATCTCCAGATATGCCATAGGCCTTAACATTCTCGAACGTGCCGATTACAGCGACGGTCTTCTCGACATCTGCGTTTACAAGTGCTTCCACAGGACGCATTTAGTCAAACATTCCGTGATGACTGTTTTTCAGCATCACCCTCGCTGCGGCGACGTCATTTATCGTCAGGGTAAAAAGATAACCATCAATTCCCCGAATCCGAAACTGGCTACTGAAATAGACGGCGACCCGGGTCCGGCAGTGCCTGTCCAGATAACGATTATTCCCAAAGCGGTGCGAGTGATGGTTCCGGAAGGCGCCAAGCCGGCGGGCATCAGGGCGCAAATTCTAAGGGCGTTGAGATAGTAGGGCGTTTCGTAAATCTCTCGACTTATTATTTAGGTTTTTGGGGCTGGTAACCCGACATAAAAAATGGAAAAAGGGCTGTGTTGTTCGCACAGCCCTTTGGTTTGTAACACAAGTTATCTTTTCGAGCTTTTTATGCCCTGCGTTTTCGCTTTAGCGGAACCTTCGGTTTCTCAACAGACCCAATGCACCAATACTGAGCAGACAAATCGTCGCCGGCTCGGGGACGTCACTGGTGAAGTTATAAGTCACGGTTTCACCTTCCATATATCCCGGCGAATAGTACTGCCCCTCAGAAATGTAGTAGGCCGTATAGACCAAGCCGTTCCAGCCATTCTCAGTTCCCTGTTCATTCCTTGCATCGAGGGTAGAGATTAAAGTGCCGGGAATACCGGTGTCCGCCAGAGCATCAACGCCATCGCTATTGTCAGAGTATACGTAAACGCGGCCGATGGGGGTGGTGCTTCCTACATTGACGAATCTCAAAACGTCACTGTAGGGGCCCTGAAGCGTCTCGTAAATCACTAAATCTCCTTCAACTACAGTATTTGGGAGTTCGTAATACAGAGTGGCGTACTGGTCATACTCACCGGCTTGTGGCGGGATTCCCATACCCCACACGAGCTTGGTTCCATCAACGTCGCCGTGGCCATTCTCGTCGAAGCTGATGTTCATCGTACCCCATGCCGCCGTCGTGATTAACAACACACACGCACATACCAAACAAATTGCAATTAACTTTTTCATTCTCTACTCCTCAAAAAATGCTAATAAATAGATTTTAAGCAGTGAGTGCCGATATTGTGTGAAATAACAGAGGGATACTCATTTTGTATGAGTACAAAACTAACGCTCTCTTTCCTTCTTTTCGTCACTCTCGCTCTTCTTTCCTGTAAGTCCAGAAAACAGACCTACCTAATCCAACTCATCAAGAATCTCCTTCCCTATTGACATTGTCAAGCATAAACTTGGAAAAATCGGCATGTTTTTTGGTTTTTTTAGGGCTATCCCTTCAAAAACCCCCGTTTCGGCCTAAAAAAACGCGGTAAGCTTCACAAAAAAAATGCTCGCGGCTTTTTTTAAACGAATAATAGCCCAGGAACTTACCAAGCGCAGTAATAGGGGTTTGACAACCGACCAAATAATGTTGATAATGAGACGACAGATATGCAAGCTAAAACCTTCAAAATCGGTTCTATCGATATCGGCCTCAAGGCCCCGATGTTTCTAATCGCAGGACCCTGCGTAATCGAGACAAAGCAAATCTGCCTTGATATCGCTAATCGGCTCGCGGATATTTCCTCACGCACAGGTATAGGAGTTATTTACAAGGCCAGTTTCGACAAGGCAAACCGCAGCAGTGTAAGCAGTTTTCGAGGCCCGGGGCTGAAAAAAGGCCTCGAAATCTTAGCCGCCGTGCGGGATAAGGTTAAATTGCCAATTATGACCGACGTTCATCTGCCCGAGCAGGCCGAAAAGGTCGCTAAAGTTGTCGATGCCCTTCAGATTCCCGCTTTTTTGTGCAGGCAGACCGATTTGCTCTGCGCCTGCGCCGAGACGGGCAAGCCGGTAAACGTCAAAAAAGGGCAGTTCCTTTCGCCCAAAGAAATGACCAACGTTGTCGAGAAGATTCGCTCGTGCGGCAATGACAAAATAATGCTCACCGAACGCGGCACGTTCTTCGGCTACAATCGACTTGTCAACGATATGACCGCTATCAGTATTATGAAGGGCCTTGGCTGCCCCGTCGTTTTCGACGCCACCCACAGCACCCAGCAGCCGGGGGGGCTGGGCAACACGACGGGGGGCAGGCGGCAGTTCGCCCCTATCCTCGCAAAAGCAGCGATTGCCGCTGGCGCAAACGCCCTTTTCCTTGAGGTTCATACCAACCCTCGGCAAGCCAAATCCGACTCCGCTGTTGTTATGCCCATTGAATGGGTTGGAGAGCTGCTAACGGATTGCAGAAGAATCTTCGAAATAACCGGCGGGGAGTGAAAAATGGCTGACACGGGCAAACATCTTTATGGGCCGGTGCCCTCTCGCCGGCTGGGACTCAGTTTGGGCGTAGATATCGTCCCTTTCAAGACCTGCACCCTTGATTGCGTTTATTGCCAGCTCGGCAAGACCACCTGCAAAACCCTTGAGCGGAAAGAATACGTGCCGGTCAACGATATTCTTGCCGAAGTGCAGGGGGTTCTGGATGCCGGTCTTGCGGCTGACTACATAACCCTTGGCGGTTCAGGCGAACCCACGCTGCACTCAGGTATTGGCCGGCTCATAGCGGGTATCAAAAAAATAACCTCTATTCCCGTGGCTGTCCTTACGAACAGCACGCTTTTTTACCTGCCAGAGGTCAGGAGAGATTGTGCCGGCGCCGACGTGATTCTGCCGTCTTTGGACGCGGGCGACCAGCAAACCTATGAGGCCATCAATCGCCCGGTCGAACAGCTTACTTTTAATATGCTTGTAGAAGGCTTGTGCGCATTAAAAAGGGATTATCCGGGCCAAATCTGGCTCGAGGTTTTTTTCGTTGATAAATTGAACACTGACGATACCCAGGTTGCAAAAATTTCCGAGGCGATAAAAAAAATTCGTCCCGACAAGGTTCATTTGAATACCGCCGTCAGGCCGACCGCCGAAAAAAATATCGAAAAAGTGGCCCCCGACAAGCTTGAAGAGATAGCCCGCCGGCTTTCCCCTAATTGTGAAGTTATTGCGGATTTCGTATCCGGACACTGTCGAAAAACTGCCTCCGATGTTCCTCAAACACTGTTATCAATGCTGAAACGCAGACCTTGTTCGCTAAACGACGTTTGCTCGGTCCTCGGCCTCGATGCCGCCGATGCGCTGGTCTATCTCGACGAGCTTAAAGACCAGGGTGTAATATGGTCCGAAAACAAGCAGGGTAAAACGTTCTTCGGGGCGTTTTAACCGCAACGGCCGTAAGCTATTGCGACCGTGAAAATCCTCTAAAATCTCACAACAATCCCCTTCAATTTGTAAAGACCTGTGGCCTATTGGCCGATAAAACTCCTGTGGCCTTTTAGCCAACGGCGATATTATCGCCTCCGGTGAAAAAAATTATACCAGGCCACTTAAGTGTTCCGTATTACGACCGATAAAGAAAAGGGGAATGTCGTCCCCGGTGGAATTTAGAAATGAAGGAACCTGGTCGCTGTGACTAAAGCAAGCAAACAACTTATTCTCAAAAAGGGCAAACAGAAGTTTATCTTCCGGTATGAAGCCGGCTCAGAGGATAAATTGCTGGATGTCCTTGTTGACCAGGCCAGAAACGGCCGGACCGATTTTGACTGGTTCGATGCCGCCGTCCTGAGTTTCAAGCTTACGCAGTCCCTTATAGGTCAGGCCGACGAACTAATTGCTGACAAGGTAAAAGTTAAACAATAAACCAAAAACCGCGAGGCCTCTCCGGGGGCTCGCATTTTTTTGCTTGTGATAAAGGCGGATAAGTTATGGAAGACAGCGTAATTATTCAGGACTTTCTAAACTACCTCCAGTTCGAAAAACGTTTCAGCCCCCATACGGCCAAGTGCTACGGCGTTGACCTGCTTCAGTTCGGTGCGTTTCTCACCGGCCACGGCGGCACAGGCGGTTCCGATATGCATGGCCACGACGACGGGCTTGGCTTACACGACTCCGGCACGGCTACCGCGGTCGCGACCCAGCCCAAAGTCGATATTGACCAGTTGCTCGCATCAGCCGATGTTAATGCCATAAGGTCGTATATGACGTCGCTGAATGAAAAGCAGTACTCAAAGGCAACAATCGCACGCAAGCTCGCGACCCTTCGCAGCTTCTATAAGTTCCTTGTAAAAAGAAACCGTGTAAGCTCGAACCCTGTCATCGGCATACGCACGCCGAAGCAGGAAAAACGCCTTCCGCGTTTCCTCGAATATGAGCAGGTAAAACGCCTGCTCGAAACGCCGCCGACAGATAGCTGGCTCGGCGCCCGCGACAGGGCGATTATGGAAACGCTTTACAGCACCGGCATGCGGGTCAGCGAAATTGTCGCGCTAAATCTTGAAGATGTCGATTTCCTCGGCGAAGTCGTTCACATCAGGGGCAAGGGCAAAAAAGAAAGAATCTGCCCCATAAGCTCATCAGTCCTGCAAATCGTCCAGCATTATATGGAGTTCAGGAACAAACGCGCCCAGCTCAACGGCAACTTTGACAGCAAGGTCCTGTTCGTCAATAAGCACGGCAAACGCCTAAGCACTCGAAGCGTCCGCCGGAAAATGGATAAATACCTCAAAATGGCGGGCCTCGACCCCGCAATCAGCCCGCATACGCTACGGCACAGCTTTGCCACCCATATGCTCAATCGCGGTGCAGACCTTCGCAGCGTTCAGGAGTTGTTAGGCCATCAGTCGCTTTCAACTACCCAGATATACACGCACCTGACGACAGGCAAAATCAAGGAAGTTTACTCCGCTGCACATCCGAGGGAGAACGAACCGCCGAAATCTGAAAACTAATCGGATTTTACAGTGCTAAAAAACAAGGGCCGGCTTTAAAACCGGCCCTTTCTTTTTGTTTCGTTGATACAAGGGAAGCTAATTTGTCTTGTTGCCGTTGCCGCCGATGTATTCGGGGACAATCTCTTTAATCATCGCTACTATAGCAGCTCGCTCACCGATTTTCGCGACTGCCACAAGCTCCTCGATTTTCGCCCGCAGCCGGTCGCGGTCCATCGGGATATTCTTCCAGATGCCGATTTTCGGGTGCCTGGTTTCCTGCATGTCCTCGCCCTTTATCGAAAGCTCCTCGAAGAGCTTTTCGCCGGGACGTAATCCCGTGAAAACTATCTCGATATCAACGCCCGGCCTGAAGCCGCTTAAGGTAATCAATTCCGTCGCCAAATCGACAATCTTCACCGGCTCGCCCATATCGAGCAGGAAAATCTCGCCGCCTTTGCCCATCGAGGCCGCCTGAAGGACAAGCTGGCTGGCTTCGGGTATGGTCATAAAGTAGCGTTTCATTTCCGGATGCGTTACCGTTACGGGGCCGCCCTGTGCAATCTGCTTTTTGAAGATTGGGACAACCGAGCCCTCTGAGCCAAGCACGTTGCCGAACCGCACCGTAACAAAATGTGTTTTGCTTGTTCTGTTGAGGTCCTGCACATAAGTTTCCGCGATTCGCTTGGATGACCCCATTATGCTTGTGGGATTGACCGCTTTGTCGGTGCTTATCATAACGAAGCTGCTTGCGCCGAATTTATCCGCGGCGTCCGCGACCGTGCGGCTACCCACGACGTTGTTTTTAATCGCCTCACCCGGGTTGCCTTCCATCAAAGGCACGTGTTTGTGCGCCGCAGCGTGTATGATTATTTCAGGTCTGTATTTCTCGAAAATACCCTCAACTCGAAGCTGGTCGGTGATGTCGCACACAACCGCAGTCATAGCGATATCCGGGAACCTTTCACGAAGCTCCCGCTCGATATAGAACAGGGGGTTTTCCGCCTGCTCGACGAGCAGCAGCAGTTTAGGCCCGAAACGGCAAATCTGTCGGCACATCTCTGAGCCGATTGAGCCGCCCGCGACGGTAACTAAAATCGTTTTACCTTTTATGAATGCCTCTATCGAATCCGTGTCAAGCTGGATTGCCTCGCGGCCCAGCAGGTCGTTAATATCCACGTCGCGAATCTGTGAAACCCTGAATTTGCCCCCCGCAATATCAGTCATCGACGGGACCGTCCTGAAGCGGACCTTTGTCCCCTGGCAGACCTGCACAACGCGTCTTCGCTGGGGAACCGTCGCCGACGGCATCGCGATGGCAACCTCCTCGATGTTTTTCTCCCTGCATATCTCAGGAAGCTGCTCAACTGTCCCCAGAACCGGGATATCATGTATGCGTATATCCTGCTTGACGGGGTCGTCATCGATGAAACCCACAACATCATATTCGGCCACGGTCATTCGATGAATCTCTCGCAGAAGTGATTCGCCGGTGTTGCCCGCTCCCACAATCAAAAATCGCTTTAGTTTGCCCGCTTCGACCGTGCGGAATTCCTCGTAATACAGCCGGATGACCATGCGAAGCCCGGCGAGGAGTAATATGGTGCAGAACATATCCACCACAAATACCGCTTGGCTGACGTCAAATATGTTCGGAATGTTTTTTCGGACAGGGTCGATATACAGCCCTGCTACCCACACCCCGAAGAGCAGCATTGTGCTGACAAGCGACGACCTCACTATGCCCGTCAAATCCGATATACCGACGTACCGCCACCACCCGCGATATTGCTTGAAGAGTCCGAAAATCACTGTTTTGATGATAAGGGCCAATACCAGCAGGGCCGGATATTGTCTTGTCAGCCACTCTGTCTGGAGCTGCATATTCGATGTTGCCAGGAAGGACATCAGTAGTGACACCGCGAACGCTGCAAGATGCGCCAGTACTATAAGAGGCCTGCGAAACTTCAAAATCGCATTAGGCGCGGATTGGGAAGCCGCGGGGTTTGCGGTTTTATAATTTGTCTGCTTATCAGAGTTTGGTTCGGTCATAACTTAGTATCGGCAGGCCAAGCCACCTGCATTATGAAAGATATACTCTTCTATTGTCACTTAAATGGCTGCCCGAAACGCCGCCGGCATGTTTATCGGACAGTTAGTGTGGTATTTTAAAGCATTATATCATAATAGTTTTGGCGTTATCTTACAGTTTTAATGGTTGGCGGTCAACTCAGGCGGACGGGCCTTTTATTTCCGCTGTTTCGGTGTAAACCGTCTCCAGCGGCGTCTCATCCACCTGATTTCGCATTAACGCGTATATCACGGTGTTCGACGAGAAATAAAAGCTGATTATGAATGATGCCACCAGGCCGACTATTACAAGAGCGGAAAGATATACAAGAAACGCCGCTATTGATTCCGAACTGCTACCGGTTGCCTGAGAGTATGCCAGCAGGCGGGGAAAAGTCGGTTCAGGCCAAATCGCGGCAATTTTATCCGTCAGGCCGCAGGCGCTTTGCGTAATAGCCCCCACGCGAAGCCCCCTGTATGTTGACCATAAGAGGAGAAACGCGAAGAAACGAACGAAGATATAACAAATCGCGCCGTAGATTACCGCTGTCGCTGTATAAAAGCCAAGTCGCCAGGGTTTGGCGTAAACGTAGTTGAATGAGCGGCTGACGGCGTCGAGGCCGTCGGAGCCGTCATACGCGACGGCGGGGAATGCCAAATTAAGTCCGCCGATAACGCCCAGCAGGACGGCGGCTATGATTGCCCCGGCGGCGAGGGCGGGCAGCATTAAAAGCCCCGTGCCAATCTCTCCCAGGCCGAACGGAATATCACTTATCAGGCCAACCAATACTACGAAGATACCGGCGATTGCGATTATTATCATAGGCACGATGGGTGTTCCGAAGAAGCTAGTGAATCTTTTTGTGCTGAATCGCAGCGATTCTGTGATGCCGGGTTTTTCATTTTGCGCGAATTGTAACGCGGCGATTCGGCATATCGCGCCGCCGCCGACCGCGGCTATGCTCAGATTTATCACCGCAAAAATCAGGCAGTAAAGGAAGTGGTACCGGATTGTCCATTTTATTGCCCGCAGGTACTCTTGGATGTTATCCAGGACGCCGAACAGGTCGAATCGGAAAATTGCTTTTAGTGAGCCGTGAAATTTCGCGATACCGAAATCCCACATCGTCGAAAATACGCCCCTGTGGTGTTCGGTATCGGCGTTTCTTTCGATATACGAATCGAGCCGCTCCAGTGCGTTGAGGAAGAGGTTAAGCTCCGTCTCGGCGCCGTTTGTCCCCGGCGTTGTTACCACTGTTTTCGGCAAATCCATAAGCCAGCCGACTAAGCCCGTCATCGCTATCATACAAAACGCGATTATCAGTTTGCTCGGCTGTATCGCCATCCGGAAGCTGCGGAATATCCTCGGAAACAGCAAGCTGTCGAGAATTATGCCCGCCTGGTTTTCGCCGTTCATTTTGATTCCTTTCAAACAGCTTCGATTGACCTGCAACACGCTCCGAATCAATGCTGCAATACCACAACCGTATTATTGGCGGATATTTGCGGTTTGTCAACCGTTTTCGGTTTTGTCCCGGTTATTTGCTTTGGCGGCCTGTTCGTCTTTGCCTACTTCCTCTTCTTCATTTGTTTGTGCGGCTATCCTGTAATTGCCGTCGAACCATTTACCCAGGTCTATCAATTTGCATCGGTTGCTGCAAAAAGGGTAAAACTTTGCAATCCGGCTGTTCTGCCGAGTTGCCTCATCGATAACCTTATCACATACCGGACACCTGCTTTTCATATAGCCCTCTAATTTACCATTTTTCCTCACCTTTATAAAGCCCGCAATGGTGTTTCCTGCTTGACTATTCCGCGGATAAATTATAAATTACAGCTTCTGTGGACAAACGCGGGAAAAAACCTGTGATTGGCATCTTGGGCGGAATGTATTCCGGCAAGAGCACTGTAGCTGCCGAGCTGGCAAAGCTCGGGTGTGCCGTTATCGATGCCGACTCCATATCTCATCAGCTCCTCGAAGAAAAAGACGTTCTCAAAAAAATCGTCCGCGTATTCGGCAAAGAGATTCTCGACGACAAAGGCAAGATCAGCAGGCCCGCCCTGGCAAACAGGGTCTTCGGCGACCCCGCAAAACTGGCCATCCTTACCGGCATACTGCACCCCCTCGTTATGGCCCGCGTCGAAGAGCTAATAACAAAGTGTGGTCCCCAGCCGGCAGTCAGGGCAATCGTCCTCGATATACCGCTTTTGGTCGAAGTTGGCTGGGAAAAACGCTGCAACCACATCATTTTTGTCGATTGCGCACCCCCTACACGCCTTGAAAGGGCCAAAAAAACGGGTGTTTTTGAGGCCGACCAGCTAAAAATTCGTGAAAATCTTCAGATTTCTCTGGACAAAAAGAAACGTATCGCCGATAATGTCGTCGATAACAATTCCGACTTATCGGGCTTGTCCAAACAAATCGCTTGTTTTTTCTCAACCATTATGGATAAAGGGTAAGTGCGGTTTAGCGCGATATTTGGGATAAGCGTGTCCGGTTTGGGGATACTGACATAACGCCTTAAATACCAATTCAGCCACGCTCAGCGAAGTATAGGTTCTGTGCTGAGGTCTGAAAAATCAGCTATGTATCGACATCTATGGTCAAAAACCGGCTGCTGGGCATCCGTGAAATATCGAGCATTACCCGAAACGTTCCCCCGGATAAAATGTGCTGATGGGACGCAGGATAAAACGATTAAGGCAGTATAAATCCAGGATTAACGAACCCGTATGGTTAAAGCGGGATAACATCGCTTGTAACATGATTTTTTGGCAGATAATTAGGAGCTAATATGAGTAAGGGCAGCCCAAAGGGCAAAAGGAAAAAACGGGGTCAGGACGAGGCAGGAGTCATCGAACAACAGCCCGAACAGGCAGGACAAGTCGAACAGGTCGAACCTCAGGCGCAGCCCGTGGTCAATAACGAGCCGCAGGTTGCCGTCCAGGTCGTCGATGAGACCAACGGAACGGAGATAAAAAAGACCGAAGAGGAATCGACTCACGAAAAATACGAACGGGTAAAGAAAGGACAGCTCTACCTGACGGACCTCCAGCGGCTCAGCGTCTCCGAGCTGCACGAAATGGCCAAGAAAGACGGCATCACCGACTATACCGCCCTCAAAAAGCAGGAGCTTATCTTCCGAATCCTCAAGGAACGCATCCGCCAGAACGGCCTTATGTATGGCGAGGGCGTCCTCGAAGTCCTCCCCGATGGCTACGGCTTCCTGCGTAACCCCGAATACAACTACCTCTCAAGCCCCGATGATATTTACGTCTCGCCTTCCCAGATACGACGATTCGGCCTGCGAACAGGCAATACCGTCTCAGGGCAGATTCGCCCGCCGAAGGATTCCGAAAAATACTTCGCCCTCCTTCGTGTCGAGGCAATCAACTTTGAAGACCCCGACCGGCTCGCCGAAAAAACCGTCTTCAGCGACCTCACGCCCCTGCATCCGCTGGAACGAATAATAATGGAGACGGTCCCGGAAGAGCTGAATATGCGCATAATCGACCTGGTGACCCCCGTCGGCAAAGGCCAGCGAGGACTCATCGTCGCTCCGCCAAGAACGGGCAAAACCGTCCTGCTCCAGAAAATGGCAAATGCCATATCAACTAATAACCCGCAAATCAAATTGATTGTGCTTCTGATTGACGAGCGACCGGAAGAAGTTACCGAAATGGAACGCAAAACCGCCCCCGATGTCGAGGTTATAAGCTCGACCTTCGATGAGCCGGCGGCACGCCATTGCCAGGTCGCCGAAATCGTCATCGAAAAAGCCAAACGTATGGTCGAATATGGCCACGACGTAGTTATTCTGCTTGACTCAATCACGCGTCTCGCTCGCGCCTACAACTCCGAAATGCCCCACTCAGGCAAAATCCTCACAGGCGGCGTTGACGCCAGCGCTATGCAAATGCCCAAGAAATTCTTCGGCGCAGCACGAAAAGTCGAAGAAGGCGGCTCACTCACAATTTTCGCCACGGCCCTCATCGACACCGGCTCCAAAATGGACGAAGTTATTTTCGAGGAATTCAAGGCCACAGGCAATATGGAACTGCATCTCGACAGGAAACTCGTTGACCGTCGCGTCTATCCCGCAATCGACATAAGCAGAAGCGGAACCAGAAGAGAAGAGCTCCTGCTCGCTCCAAAAGAGCTTGCGCTTACGTATCGGCTGCGAAGGGTGCTCAGCGAAATGAACCACGTCGAGGCCGTCGAACTGCTAAAGAGCCGGCTTACAAAGTGCAGAACAAACGCCGAATTCCTTATGACTATGAACATCGATTAACGGCTTTGCTTTACATTACGCGGTTGTTTGATTAAAATTAGATTCCGGCAGGTAAGCGCCTGCCGGAATTTTTTATTTCAGGGAATCTTTTGGGCGTTATATGGCTGAAGAATTGAGCAAGGTTTACGAACCTAAGAACACCGAACAGCAGGCGGAGCAAATCTGGGCAGCGGGTAATTACTTTCACGCTGAGCCGGATTCCGCAAAGCGAAAACCCTACACCATCGTCATACCCCCGCCCAATGTTACCGCCGCGCTGCACTTAGGCCACGCGCTCAATAACACCCTTCAGGATATCCTCATCCGCTATCACAGGATGCTGGGCTTGAATACCCTCTGGATGCCTGGCACAGACCACGCTGGCATCGCGACACAAACCGTTGTCGAAAAAAGAATCCTTGCCGAAGAAGGCAAAAAACGCACCGATTTCAAACGCGATGAATTTGTCGCCCGTGTCCAGGCCTGGAAGGACGAATACGAGCTAAGAATCATCGACCAGCTTAAGGCGATGGGCTGCTCCTGCGATTGGCAGCGGACTCGTTTCACAATGGATGAGACCTGCGCCAAAGCAGTCAGGGCCACGTTTTTCAACCTCTTCAAAGATGGCTTAATATATAGAGGCAAACGTCTCGTCAACTGGGACCCCGCCACGCAAACCGTCCTTGCCGATGATGAAGTCGAGCATGAGACAATCCAGGGCAATTTCTGGTATCTGCGTTATCCATTGGTCGAGCCGATTCAGATTGATGGCAAAAAAGTTGAGTATGTAACTGTTGCGACCACCCGCCCCGAAACAATGCTGGGTGATACTGCCGTGGCGATGAATCCGGGCGACCCGAGGGCAAAAGCCCTCGTTGGCAAAAAAGTAAAGTTGCCAATCGTAGGCAGAATCATCCCCATAATCGCCGATGAGCACGTTGTTTTGCCAAATCCAAATAGCGAAGACGAAAAAGCCAAGTTCTCAACCGGCTTTTTGAAAGTTACCCCTGCCCACGACCCCGATGATTATGCTATCGGTGAACGGCACTACCAAGAAATTGCTAAAACGGTTTTGCCAGTAAACTATATAGGCGACCCGGAGCAATACGTTTTTCTTAACGTAATGGCGAAGGATGGCACAATCAGCGATAAACATGGTTGGGCTGATTGGGAGCTGATTAAAAATCCGGACGTCGAAAACCTCATTGGTATGGACCGCTTCGAGGCACGCGAGGCAATCGTCGAATGGTTCCGCGAAGAAGGTCTGCTCAAAGAAGTCAGGCCCTACGCTCACGAAGTAGGTCACAGCTACCGAAGCCACGTCCCCATCGAGCCGTATCTCTCCGAACAGTGGTATATCAAAATCAAAGAACCAATTGCACGTCTGGCGAAAGATTTTGGCGAAGGATTGATAGAGGGAACTGATGTTCTGGCAAATTCTCTGGCTGGATTTGCGTTGAAGCCGCTTTTGGATGGCCGATTGAAATTTATCCCGGAACGTTACGCCAAAACATATCAGTCCTGGCTCGAAAACCTCCGCGACTGGCCCATCTCCAGACAACTCTGGTGGGGACATCAAATACCGATATGGTCAATAGTCGAAGGTGGCGGACGATTAGAAAATGACCTTAAGAAACAATACGGCAAAGAAATCCACGAAAAAATAGCATTTGAAGTTACCAGTTCGGATGATGGTGTGGTTACTTACGCCTGTGTTGCTCCTGGAAATGAAGAGATTGAGAAACGATTAGAAAATGAGGGCTGGGTGCGAGACCCCGATGTTCTCGATACTTGGTTTTCTTCGGCCTTATGGCCTTTCAGCACCCTGGGCTGGCCTGATGAATCGCCGTTATTGAAAACCTTCTACCCCGGCGACGTCCTTTGCACCGCCCGCGAAATCATCACGCTCTGGGTCTCGCGTATGGTGATGATGGGCCAATACTGCGCGGGCGACATACCCTTCAAAGACGTATATATCCACGCGATGATACAGGATGGCGAAGGCCGAAAAATGTCCAAAAGCTTGGGCAATGGCATCGATCCCCTTGTCGCAATCAACAGCCACGGCGCAGACGCAATGCGTTTTACGCTCGCCAGTATGACCACCGATACGCAGGATATCCGAATGCCCGTCGCGCAAATGACACTTCCCGATGGCAGGGTTGAAAACACCTCGCCCAAATTGGACGTTGGCAGAAATTTCTGCAACAAGCTCTGGAACGCCTCGCGCTTTGCTATGATGAACCTCGAAGGAACTGACTATACCCTCTTCGACAAAACCAAACTCGCTATAACCGACAAATGGATTCTCTCTCGCCTCGCGCGAACAATCACCGAAGTTACCGATGGCCTTGATGTCTTCAAATATAATGAACCCCTGAACTCGATTTATAAATTCTTCTGGAACGACTTCTGCGACTGGTACTTGGAATGGGCAAAGCCGCGTATGTTCGATTCTGCTCAAAAACCGATTGCCCAGAACGTTCTTGCCTTCATCCTTGACCAGACGCTGCGGCTATTGCATCCCTTTGTGCCGTTTATCACCGAAGGCATCTTCCAGAAACTAAACGAAATCGCTCCGACGCGCGGCCTTAAAGGAATTGCGGAGTTAAACGCTGCTAAAGCATTAGTCATAGCTGACTGGCCAAAACGAATCGATGCCCTGATAAATGAGCAGATTGAGCAGCAAATCGACAATATCCAGACTGTTGTCCGCTCCGTCCGCGACATAAGAAGCAAGTGCAACATCCCGCCCTCCTCGAAACTCGTCGTCTCCGTCAACGCGCCGCAGGACTTATCAGGAATCCTGAACGCCGATGCGGGCCTTCTTTGTCAGATTGCGAATCTCAAAGAATTCAGCGCATCGCACTCGACACCGAAGCCCAAAAACGCCGCCGCGGCAATATCGGGCCAGATGCAGATTTACGTCCACGACGCGATAGATATCGAAGCCGAACGCAAACGGCTGACCAAGCAGAAAGAGCAAATCGAAGGCGCGAAAAAAGGCGTCGAAGCCAAACTTGCCAACGAAAACTTCATGGCGAGGGCAAAACCCGAAGTCGTCGCTCAGACAAAAGAAAAACTCGCTGAATATACCGAACAGTTAAAGGCCATCGAAAAACACCTGGCCGAATTGAATGATTAAAAGGGGGGCGGGATGGAAATCGAAGTCGAACTTTCGAAAATAATAATAAACGAGTCGTCCGACCAGCAGATAATCGTTCTCAAGGAACGCTATGGCCAGCGAAGCTTCCCCATCGTCATCGGCATCGTCGAGATTTTCGCAATCGACCGCCGGCTAAAAGGTATCCTGCCACCCCGGCCTATGACCCACGACCTGCTCGACAACATAATCACTTCCCTCGGCGCCCGCATCGAAAGAATAATCATCAACGACCTCCGCAACCACACCTTCTACGCAAGGGTAGTCCTCAGCTTGAACGGCAAAATCGTCGAGGTTGATTCCCGCCCGTCCGATGCGATTGCCCTCGGCGCCGCCTCCGGTGCACCTATTTTTGTGGATGAGCAGGTGTTTGACAAGATTTCGGACTGAGTAAACTCGATATAATCAACAGCCCCACAGCCGTGCAAAGCATCGAATCCGCCACGTTAAACGCAGGCCAGTGCCTCCCGCGCCAATACACAACATCAATAAAATCACGCACAAATCCCCCGTTGAACGCCCGGTCGTAAAGATTCCCCGATATCCCGGCTGCGAACAAGGCCAGCGCGACAACAACGATTTTCCCTTCCATCAGCGCGAAAATAAATACCGCCAAAATAATTATCAGCGCAACCGCCGATACCGACACCAGCATCGCCCTGTGTCCGCCTGCTATTCCGAATGCCGCCCCCGGGTTGATGGCTAATTGCAGCCGCAGGAAACCGTTTATTATTGCTATGCCCTGTCCCTGCACATTTTCAAGCCAGGCAAACACCGCTTTTTTCGTCCAGAGGTCGAATACCAGACCGCCCCCGAAGATTGACCAGAAGATAATATGACGAATTCCGGGAAACGGAGGAGCGAGGACGGAAGACGGCATCTTCGGTTCTCTGTCATTTGTCATCTGGCTTCTGTCCTCTGCTGTTACTTCGAGTATTTCTCTATCAGTTTGATAAGCCGGTCCTGCCTCGGCTGGTCCGGCTTGATGCTCAATGACTGCCGCCACAGCTCCACTGCCTGTGCCTTCAGCTCCGCGTCGTTTTCCGCCTTCGCCTTGGTCATATATGCCACGCCAAGCCCGCGGTACGCCTCCCAGTCATAGCTGTTGATTTTTATCGCCTGCCTGTAATTATCGATTGCCTGGTTTACGTCGTTCAACTGCAGATAACAGTAACCGATATACTGATACGCCGAACTATTCGTCGGCTGCATTTGCGTCACCGCCGTGAATAATTCCTTTGCCGGCTCAATGCGCTTGGTTCGCAGATACGCTATCGCCAGAGACATCATTACCCCGGGGTTGTCGCTGTCCATCTCCAGCGCACGCTTGTACGACCGCACCGCCTGCTCATAATCCTTCTGCGAATCGTATATATTGCCTAAAAGCTGGTGAAGCTCCTCGGCGTTCGGGTCTATCCGTTCAGCCCTTTTGCCGTACACAATCGCCTGGCTGTAATCGTTTACCTCGTAAAGGCACTGGGCGGTTTTGAGATTTGCCTCAAAATTATTGGGCTTAAGCTCACACGCCCTGCGATATGCCTTCACCGCCAGCGTAAACTCTTTCATCGTCTGGTAAACCCGCCCCAAACTGAAATAATCCCTGAATGACCACGGGTTCAGCTGGGTCGCAGCGCCATACGCCGCCGCGCTCTTCTGATATTCCTGCTTCTGCTCGTAAATCTCTCCCAATAGCGATTGCGCCAGCGAGAACCGCCTGTCAACCTTTGTCGCCTGGTTGAGCTTGTCAATTGCCTTATCGTTGTCGTTCAGCTCCCGCAGTTCAACGGCGTCAACGTATAACGCCACCGCCTGTTGCCGGTTTGCGCAACCCCAGGCCGGCAATAATACCAGACCGACCATCGTTGCCAGTATTACGCTTTGAACGTCCCTTCTTTTGGACATCCTGTTTTCCCCGTATAATTAAACTCGAAAAACAATTGCCTATCAGGATATATCGTCATACCACGCTGTAAACCCTTAAATTATACCACCTTAACCAAAACTGTCAAAAACTTTCGCCTTACTGCCGAATCTTCGATGTTGATTATTTTCCACGGATGCATTATGATTCCCCGTTTACCTTATTGGTTAGCGTAAATCTTTGTAAGGATGACAAATATGGAAAATTTGTGGATAATAGCACAGGCGACCGAAACCCAGGGGCAGTCGGAGGTCCCTGCCGAACCGGTGGGCCAAAATCAGACCACAACCGGGACCGTTGCCTCTCCCGACCCAAATACCTCGCGGCACACATCCACCGGGAACTCCTCGTCGATTATGCAGCTTGTTTTCATCGTCGGCATTTTTGTGATTTTGTACTTCATTATGTTCCGTGAGCCGAAAAAACGCCAGCGGCAGCAGCAGCAGATGATTCAATCCCTCAAAAAGAACGATAAAGTCAGGACTATCGGCGGCATCATCGGCATCATCGTTGACGTCAAAGGTGACGAAGTTACCCTCAAAGTTGATGAGTCGAACAATACCAAAATCAAAGTGGCGGCCTCCGCCATCGGGAAAAACCTTTCGAACGAAGGACAATAAAAGCCGGATATAACAAGGATTTGATATGGGTAAGAATCTAACATGGAAAATCGTATTAATTGTTGCTTTGATTATCCTCGCGGTATGGACGCTCTACCCGCCGAGCAAAACCCTCAAGCCGGGCATCGACCTCGGCGGCGGAACAAGCTTGATTTACGAAATCGACGCAAAAGGCCTCAGCTCCGATGAGAAAAGAGGCCTTTCGGAAAGGGTAATTACCGTCCTGAGACGCCGTATTGACCCCGCCAATATACAAAACCTCGTCTGGAGACCACAGGGCAGCACAAGATTTGAAATCCAGATGCCGCTCGCCAGCGCCGAGGCCAGGGAAAAAAGAACGCAATACGAAACTGCCCTCACCGATCTTTTGACGGGAAATGTTACCCAGGCCGCCATTATACGCTCTGTCGCCAAACCCGCGGAGCTGCGAGCAAAGGACTTCGAAAAATTCGCCCGCGATTCCAACGACAGGGCGCAGATCCTCAATGACTTCGCAAAGGTCTTCGATGAGCGAAAAGCCCTCCAGAAACAAAGAGACAACCTCGCAAACCAGATGGCTACGCCCGAAAGCTTAATCAAGTTCGCGGGTCTTAAACTCGACGATATTAAAATTAAGGTCATTGAATGGGTCAAACTCAATGATGATAAAAGAAAACAAGCCATCCTCGATTACCTCGGCGACGACGGTAATCTTGACCTGCTTACTCGCTATACCGAAATCTGTGCCAAATGGGCCGACGTGGCTGACCGCCTCACTACTCCTAAAACTGGCGTCAACAGTCAATATGAGGAGGCCAAGCAGACACTCCATAAGCTGAACTTGTCCAATGACCAGGTTACTTCCGCACTCGAAGCTGGCTCGCCCGGTTCCGCCAAAAACAAAAGGGCAATTGAGATTCTCAAAAAGGAATTCCCTGAATTGACCGACAAAATCGACAAGGTCGCAAAAACCTACAGCGCCTATTTCCCCTTCAGGGGCCGGCTTGATGACCCCAGCGACCTCCAGCGAATGCTCAAAGGCGCTGGTATTCTCGAATTTAGAATTCTCCCGACCCTCGACCACCCCGAAGTCGATTCAGCCCAGATGACCACATACGTCGAAACCCTCAAAACAAAAGGACCTAAATATCCTCTCGACGACCAGTATGTCTGGCTCGAAATCGAAAATCCAGCCGAGTGGAAGTCGGGCAGGAAGGAGGTCATCGCACAGTTCGGCGACAAAACCTATGTCCTCGCCAGCAACAGGAAAAATAAAGACGAAACAGTGCTCCACGCCGGCCAGAGGGACTGGAAACTCATCAAATCCTCCCCCGGCCAGGACCAGCAGGGCAGACGCGCAATCGATTTCGAACTCGATGAACGCGGCGGAAAACTTTTCTCTGCTGTAACAGGAAAAAATATCGACAGGCCGCTCTGCATTGTCCTCGATAATGTGGCAATCTCTGCGCCTAACATCCAGGGCAGGATTTATACCAACGGCCAGATTATGGGCACCTTCACGCAGACCCAGGTTGAGGATTTGGTCACGAAACTCAACGCCGGCTCACTGCCCGCCCGGCTCATCGAACAGCCCGTCTCCGTCAAAACCATAGGTCCCTCCATCGGCGCTGATAATCTCCAGAAGGGATTGAAATCCGGAGAGGTGGGCCTGGGGTGCGTAATCATCTTTATGCTCATTTACTATAGAAAAGGCGGCGTCATCGCCGTTATAGCGCTTCTTCTTAATATCCTGTTTCTGCTCGCTATTATGGCAGGTATCAGCGCAACATTTACTCTGCCCGGTATCGCAGGCGTCATCCTCACCATCGGTATGGCCGTTGACACCAACATCCTGATTTTTGAAAGAATTCGAGAGGAACAGGAAAAGGGTGCCTCGATCGGCATTGCCATAAAACTCGGCTACGAAAGGGCGTTTAGAGCGATTTTCGACTCACACGTAACCACAATTCTGACGGCCTTAATCCTTTACTGGGTGGCATCCGAGGAAATAAAGGGCTTCGCGCTTACTCTGATGTTGGGTTTGGCATCGAATCTGTTCACCGCATTTTTTGTAACTCGAATGTCCTTCGACTGGCTTCTGAAACATAAAATCGTCAAAGACCATATGGTGTTTTTGCACCTCATTAGAAAGCCCAATATCGACTGGATGAAGGCCCTGCCGGTGTTCCTCGTCATTTCCGGTATTTTAACTATCGGCGGCGTAACACTCTTCTTTATGAGGGATGACTCCAAAAATAACAAGTATGATATCGAATTCACGGGCGGAACCAGTGCCCAAATCGACCTCGTCGAAGGCGCAAAACTCGACAGGCAGCAGGTCGAAGACAGAATCCATAAAGAAGGCGAAAAGCTTAATGACAAGGCAATCGCGGCCGCAACTGTTTACAGTGTCGGCGACACAGGCAGGCAATATGAAATTACCACAACCGAGACAAATAAAACAAAGACGGTCGTCGCCTTCTCAACAGGCCAGTGGACTGTCGAATCGGTTACCGCGGCCGTCAAAAAGGCCTCTGCCGCCCAGCAGGCCGAAATGCCCCATCTCGTTGTTGCGCCCGAAAAATCGGGCCATGCCTTTGCCGTCAGCACAAGCCAGTTAAACAAAAACACAGTCGCCGATGTTCTCAAATCGGCCTTCCCCGACGCCAATATCTCCGACCCGCAGTTTGACGAAATAGTTTCAAACGCCATTCTCGTTACCTTCGGAGACCAGCTCGAAATACGTAAAAACCTCCAGCCCAAAGTTGTCTCCGCAGAAAAAATAACCGAATCGATGCTTGAGAATTCTCCCGACCTCGTCGATTTCGTCGGCGGCGTTGCTGTCAGGTGCGAGCTTGGAACCAGTGCCCCGGCCGCCGAAATCAGTCAGAGGCTTGAAGACCTCAAATTTAAACCTGATATGAGGGGCGTCAACTGGTATGCCTACCGGGTCCTCGATTCGAACCTTAAAAAAATGGACCCCAATATGCCGGTCAAATCCTTCGTTTATATCGCCTCGGAACCCGAAATCGCTGCCGGCCAGCAGGATTCCGACGTATGGATTCAGTTCGTCGATGGCGAAAAAGCCAAGGTTATCGATGCGATGCAAATCGCCTCGTCCCTGTCGCACGTAACGCAGATAAGCCCATCCATCGGAAAAGAGGCCAAGACCGCTGCCTTGATTGCCGCGATTTTGTCCCTGATTGCTATGCTGATTTACCTGGGGCTTCGATTTGGTGATGTGCGATACGGTCTGGGCGGCGTCATTACGCTTGCCCACGATACCACCGCTACTATGGGCGCATTGATGTGCTGCGCATTTATTGCCGCCACCGCTTGGGGCCCAAAGCTGCTTATCAGCGATTTCAAGATTGATATGACTATGGTCGGCGCCTTCCTTACCCTGCTTGGCTATTCAATTAACGATACCATTATCATTTACGACCGTATCCGCGAAAACCGCAGGAAAGGAATCCTCACTCCCCAGCTTATCAACGACAGCATCAATGCCACTCTTTCCAGGACAATCCTGACCAGCACAACCGTGTTTTTAGTGGTCTTTGTTATGTATGTCTTTGGCGGCAAAGGACTCAGGGGCTTCAACTACGCTATGCTCTTCGGCGTCATCGAAGGAACATATTCATCAATCGCGATATCTGCGCCGATATTACTAATAAGAGGGCAAATGGCAGTCAAAAAACCAGCCCCTAAACAACAGCAGAACTGATTGTTTGGTTAACTTCCGGGAGGAAAAGGGGGATAGCCGCCTTTTCCCTCCGGTTTTTACGCTGTGTCGGTAATATGCAAAAGGACTTTAAAATAGGTCTGGCAATCGGCGTAACACTGGCTGCGGCTGCTGTCATCTGGCTTTCTACCCTGCCCAGTCTCAGCGCAAAGGCCCGTGCCCTCGAAGCAGCATCCAACGCGAACCCTTCTCCCAAAACACCGCCTTATGTTTCTCCACCTGTTTCTTCGCCCCAATCAACGGATGGCACACCGACTTCGAGTATCGAGAATCGAGTATCGGGCAGCGAAATACCAAATACGAGCAACGAAATACGAGATACGCCTGCCCCGAGCAACGAGTCACGAGTCACGAGCGACGATGCGCACCAGCGCATCCACATTGTCCAGAAGGGCGATACTCTTTCCTCTATCTCCGCCAAATACTATGGCTCCGCGAAGCAATGGCGTAAAATCGTCGCTGCCAATGGCGACAACCTGCCTAACCCCAACCGCCTCATCCCCGGCAGCAAACTGATTATCCCGGATTAGTGTGAAGATTTTGATGTTGGTAGAGAAAAATGAAGAACACTTATCGAAATTACACTCCAGAAGAAATATTTGCGATATTGCAGGAAGAGCATCTGCTTGTCAGTTTCGTTGACCCAGAAGTAGAGGGAAATGGTTGGGAGATAAAACGAGATACGACAATATACGAGTGGAGAATTAGTATGGATTTTTTACCTTGGAAACAACTACATAAAGCCAATAATGAAAAGTTCAAGATTAATGTCTCATATTCGGATTGGAGAAATGCAATATTGCCGGAAAAGAAAAAAACTGTTTGGGATTTATGTGTCTTTGTCTCACAACATGCAAAAAAGGAAGTCATTTGCCCGACAAAACTGCTTGGCAGAGAAAGCCTGAGTGCAGCGGTATTTTTGACGCTAAAAAAGAATTTATCTCAAAGGGGCATCGATGTTAAAGACCTTAGGCCTTCAACGGCATTGAACAGTTTTATCAGTAGACAAAATTTTCCCCGGGTATTAACCGAAATAATTTTGATGGGAGTGCGGACTTTCGACTCCTTGGAATCACGTTTAAGGAAAGACATCTCATTTTGGCAACGATTCAAATTCTCGAATTTATATTATATTGATACCGGTGCAATAAAAACATTTGGTGATTTGGCAAAGAAGATTGCTATGGGGCTTTCAGATGAAAAAATGGGTCAGGAATCTTTTTCCTGAAGTATCAAATTGAAAATCAAAAATAATAAATCGGAAGAATGCCCAGGACAGGAATCGAACCTGCATAGGGGAAACCCCTACCAGCCCCTCAAGCTGGCGCGTCTGCCAGTTCCGCCACCTGGGCGAGCTAATCGATTGATTATTGACGATTGATGACTAAAAGTCAATCGCCATTTTCACCCGCCCGTCCTTTACCATTAAATCCGCAATCCGACACGTAGCGGAGCGCAGGGCCCGCTTCGGAAATCTGCAATCTGAAATTCCTATTTTCCTTTTGCGCCGTCGTAAAGCAGAATATGCAGCCGCTGGCAAAACACATAGCCCGTTTCTTTGCATAATTGTGCGACCATAGGCGATTTGGCAATCAGCTCATCTCTGGTCTTCGCCTGTGGCATAAGCATTACTTTTTCCGTGGATACCCCGCCGATTTGCTCCACGGCCTGCTGAATTTCCGGCAGGTCATCTGGTGAATCCACCACGAATTTAAGCTGATACGGATATTGCCTGATTAACTGTCTTACGGGGGAAAATGGGTCGGCCTGCCCTGAGCTTTGTTGTCGAAGGGGCGTCGTTTTTGTTTTTTTGCCTGAATTAGACAGCTTCGGGCTTATGCTCATAAGGTCGCAGGCCAAACCCGCGACGAAATTGATACCCGCTGTCTCAATCGTGATATGTTTGTTTCGTTTTTTTAACGCCTTGGCAAGGTCGGGCAATTCCGGATTCACCATCGGCTCACCGCCCGTTATCACCACATATCGGCAGGGCCAATGAACAATTCTGTTGACTATTTCCGGTATGGGGAGTTCTTCGCCGTCATTAGCGTCCCAGGCGTATTTTGTATCGCACCATTTGCACTGAACAGGGCAGCCCGCCAAGCGAATAAACACGCTCGGCATTCCCGCCAGCGTTCCTTCTCCCTGAATCGAATGAAAAATTTCGTTAACTACCATTTCAAACGTACGCACTGCCCTGCGCTAAGCCGTTTTTTGGGCGTCAACGATGCCGCGGACATAATAAATGGGGTCTTTGAGTCCCGCGTCGTGGAAGCCCTTCAGCCGAATCCGGCACGAATCGCATCTGCCGCAGCTTCTGCCTTCCCTGTCCGGGTCATAGCAACTGTGCGTCAGCGAGTAATCCACACCCAGTTTCATTCCTGCCAGTATCGTTTGCCCCTTGGTCATATTGATAATCGGCGTGTGAATTTTAAAGCTCCCCTTCTTCTGTGTCCCCGCAGCCGTCGCTAGGTTTGCCATTGTCTCGAATGCCTGTATGTAATCATGTCTGCAATCGGGATACCCGCTGAAGTCCGTCGCGTTGACGCCAAGAAAAATATCGAATGCCTTTAGCACTTCCGCCCACGCCAGCGCATAGCTCAAGAATATCGTATTCCGCGCCGGAACGTATGTCAGCGGTATCACATCACCCGGCTGGCCAAGACCCTCCCGGTCTTTGGGCACTTCAATCGTCAGGTCCGTCAGCGCAGACCCGCCGATGCTCCCCATATCTATCGGGATGACCTTGTGCTCAGCCACTCCTATCGACCTTGCCACCTGCTTGGCTCCGTCAATCTCGCACTGGTGTCGCTGACCATACCGGAACGTCAGGGCGTATAACGAAAATCCCGACTGTTTTGCTATCGCCAGCGTCGTGGCTGAATCCAGCCCCCCGCTTAACAGCACAACCGCTTTATCTTCTGCCATTTTAGGCTCCTTATTGAATTGCGAGTGTATTTATATTATACTAATTAAAAAGCTTTTGCGAGAATTAAGAAATGAGCGAAAAGCCAAAACTGGAACTGTTCGATAACCCTTCCCCGAAGCGTAATTATTGTATTACCATCCGCTGCCCCGAATTTACCAGTGTCTGTCCGAAAACCGCCCAGCCCGACTTCGGCGAAATCACAATCGAGTACTGCCCCGATAAAACCTGCATTGAACTCAAATCTCTCAAGCTCTATATGCAAAGCTACCGCAACAAGGGCATTTTTTATGAGGCGTTGACAAACCAAATCCTCGACGATTTAATTGTTGTCTGTAAGCCGAGGTGGGTGAAGGTAACTTCCAAATTCACCCCCCGCGGCGGCATTACTACCGACGTGACGGCAGAATATAGTAAGAACAAAAAAAACAATCTTGGTCAGAGGTAACAAAATGGGAATATCTTTTCACTGCGAACATTGCGGCAAAAAAATAGAAGCCCCTGATACCGCCGGCGGAAAATGGGGCAAATGCCCCGCCTGCCACAACAAAGTTTACGTCCCCGCGAACAAACCCGCCCAGCCCGACGACGAGCTTCGACTCGCCCCTCTTGACACCGACGACGAGGTTAAACATCGTAAAATGCTCGCCGAAGAAGCACGACTCCAGCGGGAAATCCTCAACGAAACCAATGTCCCCGAAGAAGGCGCCGCTCCCAAAAATTACTCCTCAGCCCCTTCAAAACCAAACGACCTCAGCGACGCCGAGCTTACAACCTGCATTATCAGCTACATCCGCCAAATGGCGGACGGCGAGCTTGACTTGGCCGAAGAGACAGCTTTAACAATTATCCCCAATGGCCAAAATGCCGTCCGTATCCTCGAAAGAATCGCCCTTAGCGAAATACCCGAACCCGAAATCGCCGACATCCCGCAGCAGGTCCTCTCCGGGCTTATAAAAAATCTCCGAAGCCGGCTGCGTTGACAAAACCCGCCCAATCCAAAGCGAAAGCCCGATAAAAAACCCCGCTGTTGCAGGGAGAGTGGCCTCTCCCCGCTTACACCATAAAAAATCGTCGCCAATTTGTCCCTGAGATTTCCGTTACCTATACTTTAATCAGAGAGAGGGGATAATCCTGCTCTTCGTTGAAGCACACCTTTGGGAAGGGGACTTGTATGGGTATCAGGCCGATTCTTGTTCACGTTACGCACGAAGCAGCAAATAAAATGGGCGGCATCGGCGCCGTGCTGGAAGGCTTTTTCACCTGCCAGTCATACCTCGACGCCGTTGAACGCTCCATTATTGTTGGTCCGCTCTTCACCACCGAGGGCTCCGTTCTCGACCGGCTCGGACCCACCGGCGAAGTCCTTTACTCTTCGTTCGACGGCCTTACTCAGACTGGCTACGCCTCCGCCTTCTCCAGAATCGAATCCTTCTACGGCGTAGGAATCATCTATGGCAGGCGAACCTTCGTCGATTCCCAGACCGGAATCAAATCCTCGCCCGAAGCCGTCCTCATCGACGTTCGTAAAGCCGACCCAGGCCCCGTCAACGAATTAAAAGCTCGGATGTTCGAAGAGTTCGACATCAAAAGCGACCTTTACGAACACCTCTGGGACTTCGAGCAGTATGTCCGCCTCGCGCCGGCGGCCCTCGCTGTCCTCAAAGTCATCGGCGCCGCCACGGACAAAACCGTCGTCGTCGCACACGAGTTTATGGGTATGCCCGCCGCGATGGCCGCTATGCTTGACCAGACCTGCAATTACAAAACCGTCTTCTACGCCCACGAAGTCGCCACAATGCGCAAAATCGTCGAGGACCATCCGGGCCACGACACAATGTTTTACAACGTAATCAAAAAAGCGCACCAGCAGAAACTCTACGTCGAGGATGTCTTCGGTCCGCAGGACCGCTACTTCAAACACCCGCTCGTCGATGCCTCCAAACACTGTGACGCCATTTTCGCCGTCGGCGGCCTCGTCGCCGATGAGCTGAGGTTCCTCTCGCCCGAATTTGAATCCGAAAATATCAGCGTCGTTTATAACGGCATTCACGCCTACAAAACCACCGTCGAGGAAAAACTCAGCTCCAAACGCAAACTCCAGCAATATTGCTTCAACCTCCTCGGCCACACGCCCGACTTCATCTTCACGCACGTTACCCGTCTCGTCCGCAGCAAAGGACTCTGGCGAGACCTCCGCGTCCTTGAACACCTCGATGAGGCATTCGCTCGCGAAGGCAAAACCGCCGTGATGTATATGCTCACCACCGAGGTCTGCCAAAGACGCAGCTGCGACATCTTCGAAATGGAAGCACGCTACAACTGGCCCGTCGCCCACCGCGAGGGATGGCCCGACCTTTCCGGAGGCGAAGCCGTCTTCTACACCGCTGTTCAGGAATTTAACGCCAAAAGTAAAAGCGTAAAAATCGTCTTCGTCAACCAGTTCGGCTTCAGCAGAAAACTCTGCGGCAACAAAATGCCCGAAGATATGGAAATCATCGATATCCACAGGGGAACAGACGTCGAATTCGGCCAGAGCATCTACGAGCCATTCGGCATCGCCCCCGTCGAGCCCCTCACCTTTGGCGGCCTCTGCGTCTTCACAAACGTCTCCGGCTGTACCGGCTTTGTCAGAGATGCCATTGTTGGAACAAACTCTCACTCGAAAGATGGTACTCGAAACGTCGTCATCGCTGATTACACTTCCATCGATGGCCAATTCCCGCAAATCAAAGACCTTCTTGCGATTAATAGGGCCGACCGCGACCTGGTTGAAGCCGCCGAAAGCCGGGAAGTCGCCGATGAAATCCTGATGCTTCTGCCCAAGTCCAACGCCGAAGTTACCGCGATGATTGAAAATGGCCGTCGCATCGCCAAAAATATGAGCTGGGACGTTGTCGTCAATGACTATCTCTTGCCGACCCTCGAAAAAATCCTCCGCACCAATCGTAGCGCAGCGAAGATCTCGGTGTAGTCAAAGGCGAAAACGGATACGACGGCTCGGCTCGAAACCGCCGTTAAAATCTCTCGAAATTAAACTTTCCTGTTTAGCCCGGCAACTTTATTGCCGGGTCATTGCGAGGTTTACCCGCCTTCGGCGTTTCCGCAACTAAGCACTCAACACTTAAAACTCAAAACTGACCGTGTTCTTCGCAGTAAAACCACCCCAAAATTTTTTTATTTTTTTCTGTTTATCCTCTTGACGTTGGTCGTATTTATAGTACAATTGCTTTTCTAGATGGTCAAGCTAACAACGATGTTGCTTGGCCATTGGTGTCTTAACAAGGCACAAGTTGTTCTTTTACAAGTTAACAGTATAGCCAAATACAGCAACGAAAGTGCATATAGTAAGGTCCTCCATAGCCTGGAGGGCTTTCAACACTTTCGATGTGTGTGCCAATGAATGTGTTGAGCCTTTCATCCCGCTTTCGGGCGGGATGAGAATTAACAAGACGACCTCCGTTCGGCGACTTAATCGCCGGCGGATCGATGAATCAAACTGAAGGGTTTGATCCTGGCTCAGAACGAACGCTGGCGGCGTGGCTAAGACATGCAAGTCGCACGGATAGGTCTTGTGAGCAATCATCGGACTTATCAGTGGCGGAAGGGTGCGTAATAGATAGGTAACGTACCTCGAACTTTGGGATAGCGCCGTTACGGGTCAAACCGTAACTACCGAAAGGGGCGATAATACCGAATAATGTCATCTGCCGATAGGTGGATGACCAAAGATACGTTGGTTCGAGAGCGGCCTATCGCCTATCAGCTTGTTGGTGAGGTAATGGCTCACCAAGGCTTTGACGGGTAGCGGGGCTGAGAGGTCGGCCCGCCTCATCGGGACTGAGACACTGCCCGGACCTCCACGGAGGGCTGCAGTAACGAATATTGGGCAATGAGCGAAAGCTTGACCCAGCGACGCCGCGTGTGGGAGGAAGTCCTTCGGGATGTAAACCACTTTTAGGCTTAAGAAAGGCCGCCGCAAGGCGGTTTGATCTATGCCAGAAAAAGTCACGGCTAACTCTGTGCCAGCAGCCGCGGTAAGACAGAGGTGGCGAGCGTTGTTCGGTGTCACTGGGCTTAAAGCGTGTGTAGGCGGCCAGGTAAGCGCGTTGTGAAATCCCCCGGCTTAACCGGGGAACGGCTTCGCGTACTGCTTGGCTTGAGGCAGGTATGGGTGCGGGGAACTGTTGGTGGAGCGGTGGAATGCGTAGATATCAACAGGAACGCCGGTGGTGAAGACGCTGCACTGGGCCTGATCTGACGCTGAGACACGAAAGCGTGGGCATAAAACGGGATTAGATACCCCGGTATTCCACGCCCTAAACGATGTCTACTAGGCTGGGGAGGTTCTGACGCCGTCCTGGCCGAAGCAAAAGTGTTAAGTAGACCGCCTGGGGAGTACGGTCGCAAGGCTAAAACTCAAAGGAATTGACGGGGGCTCACACAAGCGGTGGAGCATGTGGATCAATTCGAAGCAACGCGAAGAACCTTACCTGGGTTTGACATGCATGGATGTCTTACCTGAAAAGGATAAGATTACCCGCAAGGGTGAAACTTGCACAGGTGCTGCATGGCTGTCGTCAGCTCGTGTCGTGAGATGTCGGGTTAAGTCCTTTAACGAGCGAAACCCTTGCCGTTAGTTGCCAGCGGGTCATGCCGGGAACTCTAACGGGACTGCCGGTGTTAAACCGGAGGAAGGTGGGGATGACGTCAAGTCATCATGGCCTTTATGCCCAGGGCCTCACACGTGCTACAATGGCGAGCACAAAGCGACGCAAGACCGCAAGGTGGAGCAAATCGCATAAAAGTCGCCTCAGTACAGATTGCAGGCTGGCAACTCGCCTGCATGAAGTTGGAATCGCTAGTAATCGTGAATCAGCTACGTCACGGTGAATGTGTTCCTGAGCCTTGTACACACCGCCCGTCAAGTCATGGGAGTCGTAAGTACCCGAAACCGTGTTGTCAACCGCAAGGAGACGCATGTCTACGGTAAGTGCGATGACTGGGACTAAGTCGTAACAAGGTAGCCGTAGGGGAACCTGCGGCTGGATCACCTCCTTTCTAAAGGATATATTTAGACCTTGCCCTTATGGGGCGAGTGTATTAGTCAGACATTTTCGTTGCTGTTGGCTTGCTGTTATACTTGAAAAAAGATAAGCCCCGTGTGACCCACGGGGCTTTTTTTGTTTTTAGCCACGGATTACACAGATTCCACTGTTTTTTTAGCCACGAAAAAGCACAAAAGGTTTTGATATATCTGATTAAACGATAGGAGACATGCATTATTCTGCAAACAATTTATCCTGCTGCCATTGACGGGGGTTTTTAATGATATATTCGCGAACACGTCGCAATGATGTTTCGTCACGAATAATCTGTTCATAATAATTGCGTTGCCACAATTTGCCGTCAAACGGTTCCCAGTGGTTTTGTTTTACGTTGCGAATATATTCATTGGTTGTCATTGTTTTAAACCATCGAATCATTTCATATATTGGCCGTCCCTGTAGGGGCGAACCTGTGTGTTCGCCCATAGTATTAGGGCAGACACATTGGTCTGCCCCTACCGAACCGACAATATTTATAATACCGTGACAGTGATTCGGCATTACCACATATTCATCAATTTCAATATTGGCGTATTTATTTTTTAATCCATTCCACCAGCGACTGACCATTTTGCCCGCATCATTCAAAACCATCCGGTCTTTTTCAATATCCCCGAATACACACCACCGCCCCCGTGTGCAAACGGTAACAAAATAATATCCGCGTTGCGAATAATCATATCCCTTTAATCGAATCGACCGCCGATGATAAATATCCGGATTATATCTCATTTTTGATTCGAGAATGGCTGACAGGAGAAATCGGCCATAAGGATGTCGTCGCCTGGGGTTTCTGCCTTTCCTTGCTCATAAACCCAACGAACCATCTTCTACACCCAAGACATTAGCCAGGGACAGTGCGTTCCGAAGCATAAATTCTCCGTATTCTCGCGCAAGCATTGTTAAATGTCTCGCTCCTTCTTCCGTCCATTCCATTTTATTCTGGAGCTTGGCTTCGACTCGTGCCCAATCTATTAGTTTCTCTTCAGTATATTTTATCTTGGCTGTCGGGAATACCGCGGCATATTCTTGAATAGTAAGATTTACAGTATCAGACGTTTTCCGGGTCATTTTCGTGGTCTCCGTTTTTTATCCGGCTCGTGAAAAGAACGCGGATGCGAGGGTAGTAAGCCAAGGGGCAAAGGTCATAATTTTGTCGGACTTTGAAAGGTTATGTCTCGCACACAGAAGGCGGACATTTTTAGCAGTTATGCTGCTTCCGCCTTTGGAATAAGGAACATCGTGATCAAAATGGAGATTGTCATTTCTGCCACAAATAACGCAATGCCCTTGGTCTCGCTTCCAGACCTCAACCTTAATCGCCGTTGGAATCACGCGAGTTTGTTTTAGCAGAGGTTCATTTGCGCGAGGAGTCTTTGCGGGTCTGAGAAAAAATCTGCAAACTTTTCTAACTTCATCAGACACAATTGTTGCGTCAATCAACTCATATCTTCCTCGATTACACCATATCCCCTCTGTTATTTTCTCGTATACTTGGACAACCTCAGGTTTTCGTTTTCCTGCTTTGTACCCGGAAGCCGCCTCGAAAAACTTGCCGTTTTCAGTTAGAGTTCCGGCTGACGTCTGAAGCGGCTGGTCTAATGTCTTCGGATCGATATCGGACCGTTTCGGCTCGTCATGTCCCTCGTATTCAAGGAGGCCCGAATCTTCGTGCCAACGGTCTTTATATGGTGCCCCTTTTCTGACACTCATCAAGATTATCGAATAGCCATGTTTGATTTGAAAATTCATTCCTCGCTGCAGCATAAGATCTTCGCGTTTTATAATCTCGGCGTAGGAAATTATGCTTTTATATCGCATATCAGAATTAGCCATTAAGAATTGCTTCGGTGTTAGATATTAACTGTTTTCTGTCGCGCTTCTTGTAATTCATAATTGTATCCCTTCAGCAATACCTTGATTAGAGTGTAGCATGGCATAGAACAGTATGCAAGATAAGGATAAGAAGGAACTTCTCCACCTACTTCCCCACGATTTTTTGAATTGAAATTTGGGTGATTTTGGGTTATACGCTTAGCCACAGAGTGTATTTAGCCACAGAGAACACAGAGGACACAGAGAGAGTAATTGAAACTGTGTAAATCAGTGTTAATCCGTGTCTTGACCACAGATTAGACGCATTTATTAGGAAAGATAGATGGAGCAGCGGAAAAGGATAAGAGAACGGCTGGAAAGCAAATCCGGGTTTTTAGTAGTAGCGGAGCTTACGGGCGGGCCGAATTTCGACTTTGGGCCGATAGGGAAGTTTTTGTCGGCTTACAAAAAGGCGGGGCCTGATTCGATACCGGCGGGGTTCGATTTCGCGGGGATAATGCTGCCGCAGAATCCGGGCGGGGTGGTGAATATCGACCCGGGGCACGCGATTGACAGGTTGAACGCGGAAGGGCTGCTGGGCGATTTGGATTGTGTGCCGCATATTTCGTGCAAGGACCAGAACGCCAATTCGCTTGTTACTTCGCTTGTGGGGCTGAGAGATTCGGGCGTTGAGAGCGTGCTGATTCTGACGGGCGATAAGCCGATTTTAGCGACGGGCGTTTTCGACCTGGATTCGATTGGATTATTGCAGGTCATCAGGGACATGAACAACGAGGGGTATCTAAAGGCGAGACAAGCGGATTTGGGAAAGGTGCACCAGTTTTTCCCGGGGGCGGCGGTGTCGCCATTCAAATACACAGAGCAATCGCAGATGCAGCAATATTACAAGATGGAGAAGAAGATTGCGTGCGGGGCGAAATTTTTGATTACGCAGGTCGGCTGGGACTGGAAGAAGTCGCAGGAGCTGTTCAAATACTTAGATAATCATAAAATAAATATCCCCGTACTCGGCAACGTTTTTCTTTTGAGCACGACGACGGCGGCACCGAGGTTGATGCACGATGCGAAGCTGACGGGGTGCTTTGTGAGCGATGAGTTTCTGGCGAAGCTGTATTCGGAGAATTTGTCGCAGCATATCGAGAGGGCGGCGCAGCAGGTGGCGATGTATAAGGCGATAGGCGCGGCGGGGGTGGATATCGGGGGCGTGAGTAATTTTGAGACGTTCGCGGGGATTTTGAAGAGGGCAGCGGAGATTGGCGACGGGTGGGGACAATACAAGGACAATTTGTGCTGGCCCGCGAAGAGGGCGTTTTATCTTTATGATGACAGCGGTCGCGAGAGGACTTTGTCGAAGCCGAAGGCGACGTTTCATCATAAGTTTTTCAATTTTATGCACAGGGCGATTTTGAATCCTGATTATCGCGGGTTCAAGATGTTCAGGGGCACGATGGCTGCGCTGGGGACAGAAAAAGGGGAAGGCGCGATATATAAATTATTCCACGCGAATGAGACGGCGTTCAAGTATTTGGTATTTGACTGCGAGGGATGCGGGGACTGTTATTTGCCTGAAAATTTCGGGCTTTGCACGATGGGCGGATGCGAAAAGGGGCTTGCGAACGCGCCGTGCGGGGACGCGACGGCTGATGGCAAATGCGGGAATAATCTAGAGCGAGTTTGCATCGGGGAATTGATTTACGACGCAGCGGCTTCTGAAAAATACGGCATTACGAAACTAAAGCGCACAATCAATAAGCCGAGGATAAAGGCACTTGATAAGACAGCGTCGATTCTGAATTATTTGTTTGGGAAGGACCATACAATGAAGAACGCGCTGATTTCGATTGGCGAATCAGTCCACGCCTCGATACCGAAGACGGGGCAGATAATGAAACAACTGGCGGAGCTGGGGCCTGATGCTTATACCAAGCCGAGCGGGCCTTTGAATTACATCAGGGCGCTGATTGAATCGCAGGCGAACGACGGGGCGGATTATATCGCGGTGAATGTTGACGCGTTCGGCGAGGATGACCCGCAGACGGCGGTGAATATGATGCGGGAATATGTGAAGTTAGTGCGCAGGTGGAGCAATGGTGTACCCATCTGTATCGACAGCGGCAATAATGACGTGCTCGTCGCGGCGTTGAAGGAGTGGTATAGCACAGATGAGGTGGTGAAGCAGCCATTGGTTAACTCTGTGAAGATTTACACGATGGAGAAATTTTTCCCGCTGAAGAGGGATTACGATTACGCGTTCATCGGGTTATTGATGACGGAGGATAAGCCGACGGGACCGGGCGGGTCGCATTCGATGGAGGAATTGTATTCGCTGGCGAAACGGATTTACGAAAAGGCGGTGGGGGAGTATGGGTTTAAGCCGGAGGAGATTTTCTTCGATTCGACGGTTTTCCCGCTGGCGATAGATATGCCGATGGAGCCGGGGGTGCCGGGATATACTTACCGGGCATTCGAGGCAATCAAGAAGATAAAAAGCGATTCGGCGATGAAGGGCGTGCATTGTTCGCTGGGCATCAGTAATTCGGTTCGCGATTTGCCGGGGCGGAGGATTGGGGTTTGCAGGGCTTACGTGGCCAAGGCGATGGAATACGGGCTTGACGCGGGGATAGTAAACGTGGCTCATCACTATGGGCGAGTGCCTGCGGACCCGGATTTGGTTGCGCTGGTGGATGCATTTGCGAAGATGGACGGCTCGGCGGAGGCGACCAATAAAGCGATGATGCTGATGGGCAAGTTCTGCCAGGAAAATCGTAAAGCCAGCGTATAGCGTATAGCGGGTAGCGGATAGTTTAGAAGAAATGCGGCAGGAGGGAGATTTTGGCCGTGGCAGCCGTTGGCCTTGCAAAAATGGGCCGGGGATTTCGGTTGCAACTATATATTATAGGTCCATAGGTCACAACACTGGCAAGCCGTTATATCGCCCCCGTTTACTGCGTAAGAAACCTAAAGCATTACTTATTAATCACTTAACCCGTCCTATTGGCAGGCCGATATTAGATTACAACCTGTTAATTCTCACTATTTGGGTGCATACATCGTACTTTTAAAATAACGAATCGGAGAACTGTCAAATGAGCGAGACTTTACATAAAGACAAAAGCGATGATAGCGCACTTGGCCTTGTTGCCCAAGACCAGTCACACGTCCGCACTCGACCTTTCGTATTGTTCCTTAAGGCCGTGGTTATTATCTTCGTCTGTGAAACAGCCATAATGTTGGCGATGGAAAAGGTGCCGGATGCCGGGATAATCTGGAAAATAATTCTCGAACCGATTGTCCTGGCCGCGGTTATCGCGATAATGTTGTACTGGATACTAAACCCCATAAATGAGAAGCTCAAAACAAGCGAGAAGGCGGAAAGAAAACTTGATTTATTCAGAAATCTAATTGATAAATCGAACGACAGCATCTTTATAATCGAACCCGAAACCGCGAAGATTCTGGATGTGAACTACAGGGCATGCATTACACTTGGTTACGGACGGCCTGAACTGCTTAACCTGACCGTATTGGATATTGGGGAGCACATTACTGATAACCCTGCCTGGACTGAATATGTCGGGAAGGTCAGAAATTACGGATACATGTTAGCGGAGCGGTACAAACGCAAGGACGGCTCTACCTTTCCAGTCGAGGTGAATGCCAGCATCGTCAAATTGGGCCACTGGGAGTATATAGTCGCTGTGGCCAGAGACACTATTGAGCGAGAACACGCTCAGATACAACTTGAAGAAAGTGAAACCATTAGAAAGATAGCTGAATGCGCAAAGGACGCTATCATAATGATGGGGCCAAAAGGAGAAATATCTTTTTGGAATCCAGCCGCAGAGAGAATATTCGGTTATTCCCGCAATGAGGCAATCGGAAAACCCCTTCACGCGCTGCTGGCCCCCGAACGATTCCATGATGCCTATCAAAAAGGTCTTTCCTACTTCCAAAAAACAGGGCAGGGCAACGCCTTAGGCAAAACGCTCAAACTTGAGGCAATCAGGAAGAACGGAGAAGAATTCGGCATAGAATTGTCTGTCAATTCAATCCATGTGGGCGGCAAATGGCATGCTGTTGGCATCATCCGAGATATGTCAGAAAGCAAAGAGGCAGAGGCCGACTGGGTAAATAAGGATAAGGCGACGGGAATAACGGCATAGTCAACAACCTGATAACCGCCACAGTATCTCATATCGCAAGACAACATATCTTAAAGCGAATCACATAGACGCTCACGACCGATCCAAGGCAAATCTCACTGGCTGCGAGACCTGTACTATTGCAGACGGCAGCCTCCCCGGCTATGATAATTTAAATGGCGGCGAAATCGGGTCACGATAAAGAAAGTTCGGTGGCGGTCAACAAAAAGGCCTGGCATAACTTCGAGATAGAAGACAAGTTCGAAGCTGGGATGGAGCTTTTGGGCAGCGAAGTGAAGTCGCTTCGCACGGGGCAAGCGGACCTGAGCGGGTCATACGCGAGAATCGTGAACGGGGAATGCTGGCTGGTTGGCGCGAAAATCTCGCAATACCAGGTATCGGGTTTAGCGGGGCATAACCCGACGCGAAAAAGAAAACTGCTTATGCACAAGCACGAGATTCGCAAGATTTACACGAAGCTCGAACAGCGAGGCTACACGCTTGTGCCTTTGCGAATATATTTCAATCAAAAGGGTTTGGCGAAGACGGAAGTTGCGCTTGCGCGAGGCAAACGGCAATATGACAAACGCCGGGCGATAACTGAACGAGAACAGAAAAGGGACATTGACAAGAGGATGAAGAAATACCGTTAAAGAGTTTTTAGTTTTAAGTGTTGAGTTTTGAGTTAACAACCGCTCAAAAAACTTTTGTGTTTTAGCAGTAAAGAATGGAGCGAAAAAAATGGCAGAAGAAAAGAAGGACGAGAAGAAGATATTTATCGATGAGGACTGGAAGCAGCAGGCCAAGAAGGAAAAAGAAGTGCTGGCGGCAGATGAGGATGCGCAAAAGCAGGAAGCCGAAGAGGGTGGTCGCCAGGGTGCGCTGCCTGAAGGGGATTTTGCGGCTTTGGTGAGCATGCTTTTCACTCAGACGCTTTTTTCGCTTGGGTTTATCCAGGTGAAGGGACAGGAAAAACGTGCGCCGGACCTTGCGCTTGCCAAGTATAATATCGATATGCTGGGGACGCTCGAAGCGAAGACCAAAGGCAATCTTAGTGACGAGGAGCAGCAGGCCATAACGAGCGCGCTTAATGAGCTTCGTATGGTTTACGTCAAGGTCGCAAGTCAAACCGGAAATTAACGAATAAAAAGCGCAAAGGGACATTCGTGACCATATTGGAACAGATAATTGCGGATAAGAGGAAGGAAGTCGAACGGCGGAAAAGGCAGCGGCCCATAGAGGAGCTGAAAGAGCAACTTTCGATACTGGACAAGTGCCGTAATTTTTATAAGGCCGTGACGAAGACAAATAAAAGAGGGCTGAATGTTATCGCTGAGATAAAAAAGGCGTCGCCGTCGGCTGGGGTGATATGCAGGGATTTTGCGCCGGTGACAATCGCAAAGGCATACGAAAAATGCGGGGCGGACGCCATAAGCGTTTTGACGGACGAGAAGTATTTTCAGGGCAAGCTCGAATATATTGACCAGGTGAAGCACGCGGTGGATTTGCCGATTTTGCGCAAGGATTTTATCATCGATATCTGGCAGGTTTATGAATCGCGGGTGGCGGGGGCGGACGCGATACTGCTGATAGCGGAGGCGTTGAAGCCGGCCCAGCTTGCGGATTTGATGATTGCCGCGGCGGAGCTGACGCTGACGGTGCTGCTGGAAATTCACGACGCGGATTCGCTTTTGGGCGTGCGAAGCATGGTCGGCTTTCCGAGAAAGGGCTACAGTGTTCTGGGGATAAACAACCGGGACCTTGCGACGATGCAGGTGGATTTGAATACGACGCTGCGTCTGGCGGGTCTGCTGGATAACAAGGTCGATTTGGTGGCGGAGAGCGGAATCAAGACGAGGGTCGACGTTGAAAAATTAAAGACGGCGGGCGTCAGCGCGGTGCTGATCGGGCAGACGCTTTGCGAAAGCAGGGACATAGCCGCCAGGTTCAAAGAGCTGTTTGACTGAAATGGATTAGCCACAAAGGCGCGAAGACACCAAGAAAAAAGTAAAAAGGAAAAAATTAAGGGTTTTGTGTCATAGCGGAAAATGGAGATAAAAAGCGAGAAAAAAGATATTGGTACGAAGGGACGGGGCCTGCCGTATCGCGGCGAGGTGGTTTATATCTATGCTTATGACATAGCATACGATATCAAGAATGAGCCGGTGGAGAAGATTTTAAACCAGCCGACAAAGGATTACTTAGTCGGCCCAAGCAAACGAATTCCCAGGCAGATGTTTTTCTATAGGCCCCGAATAGCCGAGTTTGCTCCTGAGAAGCGAGTTCTTCGCAGCGGAGAATCGCTTGAAATCCGGAAAAGCGTTAAGATTTTCGGCGTTGGCGCAATGACCGTTCAGGTTCGAGTGCCGTTCGAGGTTAACCGGCTGGAGGACCTTGTGGGTTATCACGATTTGAAATTCACCCAGCGGGGTCTTGAGGAAGAGGTTGCGGAGTTTGCCGAAAGCGTTCGAAAGAACCTTGCGCCTTACTGTGTTCGGCCAGTACCTGTGCTGATGCAGGCGGAGGCATATACGGTGTTCTGCTTAGCAGGACTGCCTGGGGTGGAAGGGCAGGCCCATTCTTTGTTGAGCTACGAAGGGCAGGGGGTTCGTGCGGAGGACTGGCTGAAGGCCAACAGAAGGCGAGTGGCGGCGCTGCTTATGCAGGAGGAAAACGCCGAATCGTTATCAGAGCAGGAGGTCAGTGAATCGACGGAATTATACCTGAGCTATTACGGGGATGACCTTGTTGTGGTTGACTGGGATTCCGCGGTTGTGGTGGGCCAGCAGGATTCGCTCGACGACGTTCTGCACATAATGGGGCTTGCAAACGTGCAGCTTGTCGAGCTCGCGGCTTACGACAGAACGCTTGATGAGGCGCTTCAGTTTGCTTACAGCGATATGAACAAAGAGGCGGCCGGTTCCACCCGCAGGATGCTGCATAATTTGCGCGAGCTTCGTATCGACCTTGCGAGAATAAGCGATGAGCTATCGAACATAACGAAATTTTTCGGCGACTGGCACCTTGCGAAGACGCACAGAAATCTAATGGACAGGTTCCACCTCGGTGACTGGCAGCGTATAATCGGGGAAAAAACCAGGACGCTCGACGGCCTATACCAGATTCTGCTTCAAAACAGGTTTAACACGGTGATGTTTGTGCTTGAGGTAACGATTGTGCTGCTTTTTATAATTGACCTTATCGTGCTTTTGGTCAAGTGAGTATTCAAACCGATTTAATAAGGACGAATAAAATGGCGATAGCTCTTTACTTGGCGTTCGGATTGGTTGCAGGGGTTCTGAGCGGGCTTTTGGGTATCGGGGGCGGGATTTTTATTATACCTGCGCTGGTTTTTCTGCTGGGGTTTTCACAGCAAACGGCGCAGGGAACGACACTGGCGATGATGGTTCCGCCTATCGGGTTGTTGGCGGCGTTGGCGTATTACAAGGCGGGCTTTGTGGATATCAAGGTCGCGGGCCTGATGTGCGTCGGGTTTTTCATAGGCGGGTTCTTCGGCGCGAAATTCGCGACTGCCATTTCGGGGGTAACGCTTTCGAGGATTTTCGGCGTGGCGATGCTGGTGATTTCAATAAAATTTATCCTGGCGAAATGACTTTTCCGGTAGCGATAGCCACAAGGCGGTTTATTTTTTCTGCTGTGCCTTGTTGATTTCCTGTGATTCTGTTTTTTCGGCGGGTTTGAAGAGTAAAATTCTGCCATCCTTTACCAGCCAGTTGCCTCTTGCCGTGGTTACATAAACAGGATAACCGTGAAGACGGTTCAGATATACGTGGATTTCTGAAGGGACGTCGGCCACTGGGTAACTAACATAAAGCGATTCCTTTTTGGCGTTGTTGCTGTCAGCGGGTATCGGTACAGTCAGACAGGATTTATAAAGCGGGGTTACGGCCAGGACGTTATTGCCGTCGGGCGAGACCTTTACCCGGCTGTGTCCTCCAACGACGATTACATTTTCCTTTGTGGCCGCGAGGATATATACCAGCCAGCTATTTGAATCGATGTCCTCTATTACGGCGGTATTGTAAGCCCTGGCGCAATCCTTCGGCGCGGCCCGCATTGCGTTTCGCCTGGCGAGGAACATGGCGATTTCTGTTTTTGATAAGGGGCTGAGATTATCCTTTGTAACCTCAGCATCACCTTTCACATCAATCCGCACATCGTAAATGACGTTAATATTTTCCCCGGTTTGCCTGATAAATCGCGTCAGGTTTTTTGCGCCATCCTTGACGACAATCCAGCCGGACAACTCGCCGGGTTTTATTGGGCCGACCGTCTGCAACAGCATACGCGATGCCTTCGCGGCGACAGTATCCTGCAAATAGAGTTCTTCGCCGAGACATTCGGCTTTGAAAACTTCCCGTAATTCGGCGTCCGACAACTTTGCCTTTTGGGCTTCGGTGGTTACGTAGGTCTTCTGGCATCCGCCCGCAAAAGCAATCGCCATCGCGAAGAGAGTTATGTATCTCATATATAACACCTAATTTACACGATCTTATTTTTTCTCAATGAAACTGCTATTGTTTGGAATCCGCAAGAAATTCGTTAATGACGGCCAGCGATTCATCAGGACGCTCGAGATGAACGAGGTGGCCTGCGCCTTTTACGTGAACGATTTTTATGTTGGGGTATGCGCTTACCGCATCGATTTCCATTTTCCGTACGGTATCATTGGCGTCGGCTTTGAGAATCAGCGTCGGGACAGTTATTTTAGGCAGATAGGGCTTGAGAGGCGGAATTGTCATGACGCTATCCAAAATCTGGAGCTTGATCTGCATTTTCGAATCGGCCCAGCGTTCGCGGGCTGCCGGGGAAATGGCAGGGTGCCGCCTGCCTGCTTCTTTTATGAGCTGTTCGCGGTTAAGGCTTTTCACATAATCGAGATCCTTTTTGAATCGGATTCTTGCCCGGTTGACATCATCACTGGTTTCAAACATCGGTTTGACCAGCCCGGGCGGGTCTATGAGGACGACTTTTTTCGGAATATCCGGGTATTGAGCGGCCACGATTGCAGCGATACTTCCTCCGAGGGAGTGTCCAATAATGACAGGTTTTGAGAGTTTCAGGGCCTTTATCAGGCCGACAATGTCCGAGACGTTGTCCTCTATGCTATAACCTGTAGCCGGCGCATCGGATAATCCGTGGCCGCGTAAATCGTACATTATGACGTCATACCTTTTTTCCATAGCGAGGGCCAAATCAGTCCAGCACAGGCCGTTATCAGTATAGCCGTGTGAGAGCACCATTGGCGGCAATGAGCCGTTGCCTGTTCGATAATAGTGCAGGGTTATCCCGTTGGCCTTGACATCGCCGGAGGTCCATCCATCGGGCAGCTTGACAGTGTTTGTGTCCGCTGATTGGCTATAGCAGGATGAAGCAAAGCCAAAAATCGATGTCAGACAAATAACAAGTTTCCAACCGGCCATATCAACTCTCCTTGATTTTAATATAAATTTAGGTTCGTTAACGTTTCTGTTTTTTCTGTATTTTAGCCCATTCGTCGCGGAAGGCTAATAGCATTTATTTTTTGGTTTGACGAGTATTCTTAAGTTAGGTATCCTATCCTATGTTGCATATAATATCTAATAATTATTCGTCTGGCAGCAATCGAACAGGTTTGGTGGAAAAGAGGCGGTGCTTAATGATTAAGGAATTACAAGTCAAGAACTTCAAGTCTTGGCAGGATACGGGACGATTGCGTTTGGCTCCACTAACAGGATTGTTCGGCACGAACAGTTCTGGAAAGACCAGCATATTGCAACTGCTTTTGATGATGAAGCAGACGGTTGAATCGACGGATCGTAGGCGAGTGCTTTATACTGGAGACAGCAATTCCATAGTGGATTTGGGAACGTTCCATGACCTGATTTATGCACATGATATTAACTTGCCTCTAGAAGTATTGATTTCTTGGAATTTGCCGAAAACTAGGGAAGTAAAAGATCCGGAACACGAGGACCAAAATCTCTTTGAAATAAAAGATTTACAGTTTAATGTCGAGATCAAAGAAGAAGACGGCTCCCCAACAGTAAAGAAATTCAGCTATTTCTTCGACAACAATAAATTTGGTATGCAAATCAAATCAAAAAAGGACGAGTATGATCTCATTTCGGAAACGGAGTATATTTTAAAAAAACAGGTTGGCAAATCTTGGCCGTTACCAGCACCCATCAAATTTTACGGTTTTCCAGACGAAGTGAGTGGGCGCTATACCAATGTAGGGTTTCTGTCTGACATCGTTTTCGAGCTCGAAGGTCTATTGGGCCGTACAGCTTACCTCGGTCCATTGCGTGAATATCCGAAGCGCATTTATACTTGGGCTGGCGACGCACCGTCGGATGTCGGAAGGAGAGGCGAGCTTGCTGTTGCTGCTATGCTGGCAGCAAAAGACAAGGATAAATATATTCCTCCGGGCCGCAAAAAGAGAAGGATATGGCAACTTGAAGAGATGATAGCCCACTGGCTTCAAGAAATGGGAATAATTCATTCGTTTACCCTCAAGCGAATTGAAAGCCGTAAGGACTACGAGGTCAAAGTTAAGAAAACCGAACATAGTCCCGAGGTACTTATAACCGATGTGGGTTTCGGTGCTTCTCAGGTGCTTCCAGTACTTGTTATGTGCTACTATGTTCCAGAAGGTTCCGTCTTATTGCTCGAACAACCTGAATTACATCTTCATCCTTTAGCTCAATGTTGGTTAGCCGATGTTTTTATCGACGCAATAAAAAATAGAAAGGTACAAATAATTGTTGAGAGTCATAGCGAACATTTTGTCCGGCGTCTCCAGCGGCGAATAGCCGAAAAAGCAATAGATGTAGGTCAAACAGCCTTGTATTTTTGCAAGATGGAAAATTCGCGGTCTGTGATTGAAAAGCTTGATGTTGATATGCTTGGTGATATTAAAAATTGGCCAGAAGACTTCTTCGGCAACGAAATGGGCGAATTAACCGCTAAAACCGAAGCAGCGATGGGACAACAGATGAGAAATAATGAATGAAAGTTATAATTGACACGAATGTTCCTGTTGTTGCCAATGGCAATTCTCCGCAAGCTTCGCCCGAGTGTGTTAGAAATTGTGCTAGGCGACTAAATGAGGTCACACAACATGGAAAACTTGTGTTGGACGACAAATGGCTTATTCTTCAAGAATATCAAAATAATCTAAGGTCAACTGGTCAACCAGGTGTAGGGGATGCATTTCTTAAATGGGTTCTGACAAATTACGCAAATCCCCAACGATGCGAAATAGTAAGAATTACTCCTAAAGATTATGACCAGACCGATTTCCAAGAATTTCCCGACGATCCAGAACTTGAAGGATTTGATAGAAATGATAGGAAATTCGTTACGGTGGCGATATCGCACCCCGATAGACCTCCCATCCTTCAAGCGGTAGATGTCCAATGGTGGCAAATGAGAGTTGCTCTGACTAGGTCAGGCGTACAGGTTGAATTTCTTTGTCAACCCGATATTCGCAGGATTCTTAATCAATAGCAAAAAACCGCTACTTACTTGGTTTTTGTGCTTTCTGTATTTTCGCCCATTCGTCGCGGAGGGAGACGGTTCGGTTGAAGGTTAGGACGCCGTTGGCGGTGTCGGGGTCAACGCAGAAATAACCTAATCGTTCGAACTGATAACGGGCAAGGGGCTGGGCATTTTTCAAGGCCGGTTCGACAAAACAATTTCTCAGGATTTCGAGCGATTTGGGATTCAGGTTGGCGGTGAAGTCCTTGCCTTCGGGGGCATCGTCTGGATTTTCTTTGGTGAAGAGATTTTCATACAATCGTACTTCGGCGGGTATCGCGTCTTTTGCGGAGACCCAGTGAATCGTCGATTTTACTTTTCTGCCGTCTGGTGCATCTCCCCCTTTTGTTGCGGGGTCGTAGGTGCAGTGCAATTCGACGATGTTGCCGTCTTTATCTTTTACGGCGTTTATGCACTTTATGAAATACGCATAGCGCAGGCGTACTTCCTTGCCCGGGCTTAGCCGATAGAATTTGGGGGGCGGGGTTTCCATAAAGTCATCCCGCTCGATATAAAGCTCTTTTGAGAAAGGCACTTTGCGTGTGCCGGCAGACGGGTTTTCGGGGTTATTTACTGCGTCCAACTGGTCAACCTGTCCTTCGGGATAGTTATCGATAATAACTTTCAGGGGGCGTAAAACCGCCATAACGCGTGCGCTGCTTTTGTTAAGGTCCTCGCGGACGCAATGTTCGAGCAGGGCAACATCGATAGTGCTGTAGAATTTATTGACGCCGATGGTGGCGCAGAAATTGCGAATAGCTTCGGGGGTATAGCCCTTCCGGCGAAGGCCCGCCAGCGTGGGAAGTCGCGGGTCGTCGAAATCGCGAACGTGGCCTCCCTTGACGAGGTCGATGAGCTTGCGTTTGGACATAACGGTGTAAGTGAGATTGAGGCGGGCGAATTCGATTTGGCGCGGGTGATTGATTTTTTTGCCCCACGGGCCTGAGCCATCGTCGGTGCGTCCTTCGTTTACCGCGTCGATGAACCAGTCATACAGCGGGCGATGATTTTCGTATTCCAAACTGCACAAACTGTGCGTGATGCCCTCGATTGAATCCTCGAAGCCGTGTGCCCAGTCGTACATCGGGTAAACGCACCATTTGTTGCCCTGGCGGTGGTGTTCGGTGTGCAGGATGCGATACATAATGGGGTCGCGCATATTGAGGTTGGGGTGCGACATATCGATTTTGGCACGAAGGGTTTTTACGCCATCGGGAAATTCGCCGTTTTTCATCCGAGTAAATAAGTCAAGGTTTTCCTCGATGCTCCTGTTGCGATAGGGGCTGTTTTTGCCCGGGGCGGTAAGTGTGCCGCGGTGCGCGCTGACCTGGTCGCCGGTGAGGTCGCAGACATATGCCTTGCCTTTTTTAATCAGCTCGATTGCCCATTCGTACATTTGGCCGAAGTAATCGCTGGCGAAAAATAGTCGCCCATCCCATTTTGCGCCGAGCCAGCGGACGTCCTCGATGATGGCGTCGACGAATTCCTGCTCTTCTTTTGCGGGGTTGGTGTCGTCGAAGCGGAGATTGAACTTTCCGCCGAACTCCTCGGCTATGCCGTAATCAATCCAGACGGCCTTTGCGTGGCCTATATGGAGATAAGCGTTAGGTTCGGGAGGGAAGCGTGTACAGACAGTTTTGCCCGCGAAGCGCCCGCCCGGGGCGATATCCTCTGTAACCATATCGCGTATAAAATCCCGCCTGATTTCTTTTTCGTTTTCTCCGGTCATATTAATTTCCCGTATATAATTGATTGTGAGGCAATGGGCCTTGGCTATGGAAAATCTATCAGATTGCCTCCCGTCTGTCCAGTTTCGCTATTTTGCTTTTGGGCTCCGGGAATCGGGTTGCATAAGAGGTGCGAACAGAATAAACTTGCGGCAAGTATAAAGAAGATTATTGGGGAACAGCCGGGGAATGATTATGGATAGAATTGACAGACGGACTTTTCTGAAAGCCACCACGGTTGCCGGGGGCGCGATAATCGCTGCGCCGGTGCTGTTCGACGGCTGGCTGACCTTCGCGGGGACCGAAAAGGCAGGATATTTTGAAAAAGAATTCGGCATTACCGATGCCTTGTGCAAAAAAGTGCTTGGCAAGGCATTGTCGAAGGGCGGGGATTTCGCGGACCTTTACTTCGAGCATACCATATCGAATTCGCTGGGCCTGGAAGACAAGAAGGTTGACCGGGCATCTGCATCGGTCAATCTCGGCGTGGGAATCCGCACGGTCAAAGGCGACCAGGTGGGGTTCGGGTTTACACAGGAGCTGACTGAAAAGTCGATGATGGCAGCGGCAGCGATGGCCGCGACGATTGCTGACGGTTCGGCGACTCCCGTGGCGGGCAAATTTGCGCCTGCCAAGACAAGTGACTACTTCCCGCTGACGGGCACAAAGCCAACGCCATTGGCGCCCCGGCTTTCGCTTGTCGAGTCAACCGCGGGCAAATGCTTCGCCCGTTCCAATTACGTTATCAAGACAATTGCCCGTTTCGGCGAGGGCAGGAAACGAATAATGATTGTAACGAGCGACGGGGTCAAGGCGGAGGATTTGCTTCCCGGCAGTTCGCTATCCGCGATGGTTACGGTTGAGAAAGATGGTCGTAAAGAGCAGTTCTGGTTTTCGCTGGGAGGCAGGCGCGATTTTTCATATTACACAGACGATATTGCCAAGGAAGTGGCTCAAGGCGTTGTTGATGCTGCTGTAATGCTCCTCGATGCGGTGGCAGTGCCTGCGGGAGAGATGCCCGTTGTTTTTGCCCCTGGGTCTCCGGGCGTTTTGCTGCATGAGGCAGTCGGGCACGGCTTCGAGGCGGATTTCAACCGCAAGAAAACGTCGATTTACAGCACGATGATGGGGCAGAAAGTTGCTGAGCCGGTGGTAACGGTTGTTGATGACGGGACGTGGCCTAATGCGCGCGGCTCGATTAATTTCGACGATGAGGGCACGCCGAGCCAGAAAACAGCGATTGTTGAAAACGGAATTTTGAAAAGCTATCTTCACGACAGGATTTCCGCCAAACATTACGGACTGTCCTCCACTGGCAACGGCCGGCGGGAAAATTACGCGAATTACCCGATACCGAGAATGCGAAATACCTATATCCTGCCTGGCCCGAACAAGCCGCAGGAAATTATCGAAAGCGTCAAGAAAGGCATTTACATCCAGGACGTCAGCAACGGGCAGGTGAATATAGGCCAGGGAGATTTCGCGTTTTATGTTTCGCAGGGCCGGCTGATAGAAGATGGCAAGCTCGGCGCGCCAATCAAGGACGTGAATATTATGGGCAGCGGCCCGAAACTGCTGCGGGATATCACAATGGTCGCAGACGACCTGAAACTGGGCTGGAGCGGTACGTCCACCTGCGGCAAAGATGGGCAACTGGTGCCTGTGGATGCGGGAATGCCTACGGTCCTGGTTCGGTCTTTAACCGTCGGCGGGACAAAAAAGCGGGGAGCATAGAATGAACAAACAAATGTATGACCTGTGCAAGTGGGTTTTGGAGACCGCAGGCAAAGCGGGCGCGAAGGATTTGAGAGTGGGGCTTAGCAAAAGCCGGTTCGTCGAAATACAATACAGGGACAGGAAACCAGAGATAATCAAGCAGGCGACCACGGTGCAGATGGGAATAGACCTTTTTGTCGCGGGCAGATATTCTTCGCAGAATACCTGCGATTTGCGAAAAGATGCACTGAAGGAATTCATTTTAGATGCTGTTTCGACCACAAAACTTATTGCGGAGGACCCATACAGGACGTTGCCTGACCCGAAGTATTACCAGGGTCGAGCGGATATCGACCTTAAAATAGCGGACGCGTCTATCGATGATTTGTCGGCGGAGCAGAAACATACAATAGTAAAAGCAGCGGAAAACGCCGCGTGGTCGGCTGGCGGGGACAAGGTTGTTACCGTTGAGGCAGATTTTAACGACGACTTCGGCGAGTCGGTTACGCTTACGAGCAATGGCTTTTCGGGCTACAGCAGCTCCACAGGTTTCGGCGTCGGTGTTTCGGTAAGCGTTTGCGACGATGATAACCGCAGGCCGGAAGCGGATGACTATGCCCAATGCCATTTCCACAAGAAACTGGCAAATCCCGAAACTATCGGCGCTAACGCCGCATGTAAGGCGATGGCGAAACTTGGGGCAAAAAAAATAGCTACTGCCACGCTGCCTATTATTATCGAGAACAGAAACACGCATCGGATTATAAGCGGTTTTTTTGAAGCGCTTGACGGGCGAAACATTTATCGCAAGCAGTCGTTCCTGACCGACCAAAAGGGGCAAAAAATCGGGAGCGATAAATTCATTCTTGTTGATGACCCGTTAATCCCGTAAGGGCAGGGGAGCCGGCTGTATGACGGCGACGGCTTCGCGGCGAAAAAGCGGACCATTGTCGAAGCGGGCATCCTGAAGGATTTTTATATCGACTGGTATTACAGCAGGAAGCTGGGGCTTGAGCCGACAAGCGGTTCGACCGGCAATATGATTGTCCCGGCTGGCGCTCGCTCGGTCGATGAGATAATCAAAGACCTCGGCAGGGGAATACTTGTTACCGATTTTCTTGGCGGCAATTCGAATTCGACGACGGGTGATTTCTCAGTCGGCATATTCGGACAATATTTCGACGGGGGTAAAATCGTTCACCCCGTTTCCGAAATGAATATTGCCGATAATCACCTCAAATTCTGGCATAAGCTGGCCGAATGCGCTAACGACCCATGGCTTTACAGCGAATGGCGGACGCCGAGTATGGTTTTCAGCGACGTCGTTGTCTCCGGCGTTTAGACGGCTTCTACTTTGCGGCTTCCATTTCCGCGAAATATGAGCTGCGGGCAAAGGGGGCGGATATTACCCAGTCAAAGCCGAGGTCAGTCGCTTTTTGCTTCCACAAGTCAAATTTCGCAGGTGTAACATAATTTACGACTTCAAGGGAATCCTTCGATGGCTTGAGATATTGCCCGATTGTCAGCCGGTCGCAGTCGACGGCCCGTAAATCTTTCAGGACCTGCTCGACCTCCTCATCTGTTTCACCGAGGCCGAGCATAATTGACGATTTGGTTGGGAGGCTGCCGTATTTGTCTTTTGCGAATTTAAGCAGGTTGAGTGAGCGTTTGTAATCGCCGCCCGCACGGGCCTTTTTATACAGCGAAGGAACGGTCTCGACGTTGTGAGCAAATACGAATGGTGTTGCCTGAGCGAGAATATCAATCGCCTCGGCTTGACAATCGCGAAAATCAGGCGTAAGAATTTCAAATTTAACGCCGGGACATTGCCTGCGAACTTCGTTAATGCAATCACGGAAATGAGCCGCTCCGCCATCGGGCAAATCGTCGCGGTTGACGCTTGTGATTACGAGGTATTGCAATTTTAGCTTTTTCGCCAGTTCCGCTATCCGTCCCGGCTCGGTTTTATCCGCAGGCAATGGTTTACCTTTGGCGACCGAACAAAACTTACAGCCCCGCGTGCAGATATTACCCAGAATCAGGACGGTTGCCGTTCCTCTCGCCCAGCACTGGCCTCGATTGGGGCAATTTGCGTTCATACAGATTGTCTCAAGGCCAAGTGAACTAACAATATCGCTCGTCTTGCTATATTCGCCGGCCGTCGGCATAGGTCTTCGTAACCAGTCAGGAAGGTGTCTTATATCTGATTTTTGATTTCTGATTTTTGATTTAAAATGACTTTTCAGCAGTTGCGATAAATTATTTTTTACGTCCTGCATTAAATATTCTTTTCCGGTTTCATTCAGAACCGAGGTCATTTTGACATTTTCAAGGCCGCAGGGGACGATTGCCTCGAAGATGCTCAAATCATTTTGTATATTTATCGCCATCCCGTGATGCGTAATCTGTCTTGAGACGCGCACGCCGATTGATGCGATTTTCCAGAATTGAGAATTGTTTTTCACCCATAAGCCCGGGAATCCCTTGCGTCGTTGGGCTTCAACGCCAAGCTGCTCAAGAAGCTCGATTCCAATCTGCTCAAGCGTTCTGATATATTCATTTATATCAAGGTGCAATTCCTGCAGGTTCAAAATCGGGTAAAACACAATTTGCCCCGGATTGTGAGCCGTTGCGCCGCCGCCCCTGCGGATATCGACGACATCAATGCCTTTGGCTGCCAATTTATCCCGCTCGATAAGCAGCTTATTTGCACTTTGCCTTGCCCCCAACGTGATTACCGGCTGATGCTCGACGAGCAAAATCGTATCGCCTATTTGGTTTTGCCGTCTTTGCTCAACGAGTTTATGCTGCAACTCCAGCGTCCCACGAAAATCCTCCAGTCCGCAATCGCGTATTTGTAGTGGTTCGCAGTAAATTTTCCCTTCAAGCGTCTGCATTTTTATTCTTTTGCGATTGTCGTTTGAGCTGCCCGGAACATTCTTATTCCGCCGGTGTCGAGCTGCAAAATAAGCCCGTTTTCGGGGTCGATGCCGATGCAGTTGCCGGCAAATTTTTTCTTGTTGTAAACAAGCGATACCCTTTGTCCAAGCTGGGTGCTTAATCGCTGCCAATGTTCGATAATTTCTTCTTTGTTTTGTTCCGCGATTTCAAGTGAGTTTTCAACCGAGGTCAGCAGGCGTTTGACAAGCGAGATTCTGTCGATTTGGCCGCCGGTTTCGATATCGATGCTCGTTGCTATTTTCCGCAATTCAGCGGGGAAATCTTGTTTGCTTTGATGGCAGTTAATGCCAATGCCGATTATGTAAGCGGTATATTTACCCGCTTTCTTTGATTCGACGAGAATTCCGGCGACTTTTTTGTTGTTCAGGATGATATCGTTGGGCCATTTGATTTTCGCTTCTGCTTTAGTGCATTTGCCGATTGCCTCAGCGGTCGCAACCGCGATTGTTAATGAGAGCAATTCCGCGTTTACGGCGCAATCGGTCAGGAGTATCGAGCAGATTACGCTGTCGGCGAAACCCGCGACCCATTTATTGCCGCTTCTGCCCCGCCCCTTTATCTGCTCCTCCGCGAGTACGACAAGGCCGTCGTTGTTTTTATTTTTGGCGTATTGGGCGGCGATGTCGTTTGTACTTGCGGTGCTGTTGTAAACGACGACCTTTTGGCCGACACGTTTTGTCCTGAGATGCGATTTTATCCTGTCCGGGTCGAGCGCATCCGGCAACAGTGTCGCCCTGTTCACCTGTCAACTCCAATATCGACAGCAGTTGCTGAGTGCGTAATTGCCCCGACGGCTATCCGGTCCACGCCTGATTGCGCAATCGCCGAAACGTTTGCCAGCGTGATATTGCCCGATGCTTCCAGCAGGGGCTTGCCTTTGCCGCACATTTTGCGTTTCATTTGTACGGCGTGCTTTAGCTGCCACTGACCCATATTATCAAGCAGAACTATATCGATACCAGGTATCGCCAGGACGTAGTTGAGCTGGTCATCGACGTGGTCAACCTCTACGGCGACAAATTTGGCGTGTTTTATCTTGCGTGCCTCTTCGATAATCTTTTTCAGCTTGGGCTTAAAATTCCTGCCCAGCTGCGCGATGTGATTATCCTTAATCAGTATTCCGTCGTAAAGCCCGAGGCGGTGATTGTATCCGCCGCCGCATCGCACGGCGTATTTTTCGAGTATTCGCCAGCCGGGCAGCGTCTTTCGCGTGTCGTATATCCTTGCATTTGTTCCCAGCACAGCCCTGACGTATTTTTTGGTTGTAGTGGCTATACCGCACAGCCGCTGCATAAAATTAAGCACCACCCGTTCCGCGGTCAACATCGGGCCAAGCGGCCCCCTGATTGTTGCCAGATGACAGCCGACGTAGGCCTGTTGCCCGTCCTTGACGTACGCATCAAGCTTCAATCGCTTGTCATACATATGCAGTATCGTTCTCGCTATTGGTATCCCGCATACGATTATTTCTTCGCGGGAGATTATATCCGCCTTGTCGATGACGTTACTCTTGAAGAACAGGTCGCTGGTCATATCGCCCTGCCCCATATCTTCCTCTATCGCCAGTTTCAGCAGGGGTACAACTTTTTCCATCTCTAACTTGTTCATATCACCTTTCGTTTGGGTTCTTGAATCGTTTCAGTTTTTTCTCAGCCAAATGAACGCTCTTTTTTTTCTTTGAATCCAGCAGCACCATTTGAGGCAATTCTTTTAATTCTTTGAGCTTATCGCGTAAAAACGCAGCCCGCTCAAAATCAAGCGCCGCAGCGGCTTCGAGCATTTCCTTTTCGATTTGCCCCGCCAGCTCGACTTTCTCGAATTCATCCGGCTCAAACCGCACCGCCTCGCGCGCGGCCTGCCTGGCTTTAAACTCCAAGGTCAGCCCCGACCGTATTTCCTTGCGTATCGTTTCCGGGGTGATGTTGTGCTCACGGTTGTATTCAAGCTGAATTTTACGCCGTCTGGACGTTTCGTCAATAGCTTTCTTCATCGATTCGGTGACTGTATCGGCATACAAATACACCGTCGCATTGACGTTTCTGGCAGTTCTGCCTATCGTTTGTATCAGCGATGTCTCGCTCCGCAGGAATCCTTCCTTGTCCGCGTCCAAAATCGCCACCATTGATACCTCGGGCAAATCTAAGCCTTCGCGCAGCAGGTTTATCCCCACTAACACGTCAAACTGCCCCAGCCGGAGGTTCCGCAGGATTTCAACTCTCTCCAAAGTTTCAATTTCGCTGTGAAGGTATTGGCACTTGATGCCCTTTTTCGCGATAAAACCGGACAGGTCCTCCGCCATTTTTTTCGTCAGCGTCGTTACCAGTACCCTTTCCCCGACTTTGATTCGCTTTTCGATTTCGCCGATAAGATGCGCCACCTGATCTTTTGCCGGCTGAACAAAAATCTCCGGGTCAATCAGGCCCGTCGGCCTGATTATCTGCTCAACCACCTCGTTATTGCATTTGGCCATCTCGAAAGGCCCGGGTGTTGCTGATACAAAAACTACCTGGTTCCATTTTCCCTCGAATTCCTCGAACCGCAAGGGTCTGTTATCCAATGCGCTCGGCAACCTGAAACCGTGCTCAACCAGGACGTCCTTCCTGCTCCTGTCGCCCGCCCACATCCCGCGCAGTTGCGGAATCGTAACGTGCGATTCATCGATAAATAACAGGAAATCCTTCGGGAAATAATCTACCAGCGTATATGGCTTTGCCCCCGCGGGCAATCCCGCTAAATGTCTGCTGTAATTTTCTATCCCGCTGCAATAACCAACTTCCTGAAGCATCTCGATATCGTATTTGGTGCGGGCCTCAAGGCGTTGTGCCTCCAATAATTTGGCCTGGCTGCGCAATTCCATCAGTCGCTGTGATAACTCCGCTTTTATCCCTTCTATCGCGCTCATCAACCTGTCGCCGCCGGTAACGTAATGCTGAGCGGGGTATATAAAGACCTGTTCCTCCTGGGCGAGGATATCTCCGCTGACCGGGTTTATGTAACTGATTTTTTCTATCTGGTCGCCGAAAAACTCGAATCTAATCGCAAATGACTCATAAGACGGATGCAATTCGACCACGTCTCCACGGACGCGGAATTTGCCCCTTTGAAAATCAAAGTCATTCCTCGAATATTGAATATCGGCCAATCGGCCAAGCAGGGTGTTTCTGTCAATCGTATCGCCAACCCTTACGCCCACGACGCTTGCCTTGTAATCCTCCGGCGAACCCAATCCGAATATACACGATACCGACGCCACGATGATGCAGTCCTCGCGGGTCGATAAGCTCGTCGTTGTCGAAAGTCGCAACCGGTCCAGGTCTGCGTTCTTCGAGGCGTCTTTTTCGATGTATATATCTCTTTGCGGTATATACGCCTCCGGCTGGTAATAATCGTAATAGCTCACGAAATACTCGACCGCGTTATTGGGAAATAAATCCTTGAACTCCTCATAAAGCTGGGCTGCCAGGGTCTTATTGTGCGATACGACTAATGTTGGCCGATTATACGCCGCGATGATATTTGCCATTGTGAATGTCTTGCCCGACCCGGTTACGCCCATTAGCGTCTGGAATTTTTTATCTGCGCGCAGCCCTTCCATCAGCCGGCTTATTGCCGCTGGCTGGTCCCCCGCGGGCTTCATCGCGTTATTCAGCTCAAATTTTGCCATCTTTACCTTATTTTTCGTTCCCGTCCAAAACCTCACAATTATAACGCAAAATCACATCTTGCTCAATAAAAGCTCCTGCGTTCTGTTGCAAAGCCCCTCGATACGATATATTACACAAACGAAATATGTGCGGAAAAAGCAATATCATAGACAAACTGCGGGAAAAGCTGGCGATTGCGTCACAGCAGGGCCGGCGAGGGGTGATTTTGCAGCCGGGGGCGATAGGCGATTGCATTTTGACGTTGCCTCTGGCGGAACTAATGAAAGAGACGGTTTGCCCCGGCGGTGTCGATATCATAGGCCATACGGAATACCTGGGGATGCTGTCGGGGAGGAGCTGCGTCGATGTGGTCAGGTCGCTGGATTCGATAAGTTTGCATCGGCTGTTCGCGGGCGAGGGAGATTTTGAGGTTGCCGATGGCGACCCGCTGATTATGGCATTTGCGGGTTATTCCTGGATTGCAAGTTTCTTAGGCGAGTCGGACAGCCATTTCGAGAAGAACCTGATTTTCACGGTCAATTGCAGCAACAGCGCGGAGGTGATTACGCTGGCGATGAAGCCGGATGAAAGGCACAACATTCATATCAGTGATTTTTACAGGAAACAATTCGTTGAACAAAGCGGATTGTCACCTCAAGAACACAATTCGGCGATTAGTATGCCACTGATAAGGCCGACGCAGGCGGATATATACAGGGGCAGAGAAATATTGGCCGAAAACGGTATTATGCCTACGGTCAAACCAGCGGTTATACATCCGGGCAGTGGCGGGGCGCATAAATGCTGGCATCTCGATAATTTCCTTGCAGTGGCGCGGATGCTCGAAAAAGAGGGAACGGATTCGGTATTTCTGCTTGGGCCTGCCGAGATGGAACGGTTCGGCGAATCAACGATAAGTTACATTCGGGAGCTTGGAAATTTACTTACGGATTTACCCTTGTCGGATGTGCTTGCGGTATTGAGCTGTTCGAGGGCTTTTCTGGGCAACGACAGCGGAATAACGCATCTGGCGGCGGCATTGGGAATCCGAACAGTCGCCGTATTCGGCCCGACCGACCCGGCTGTTTACCGTCCAATCGGGTCCGCTGTAACTATCCTCCAGAATAATACTCCGGATTTTACCGAGGCAACTTCAGAGAATTTGCAAAATAAGGCGGCGGCTGTTTTATTAGCCACCTGAACCTGTCGAAGGGTTGACACATCCGGCGGGGGGGCGTATCATCTGCGAGTGGAAATCCCTTTTTGGAGTGATAAAAATGGCCAAAATTAAAAGCTGGGAACACCGCCTCGCGGGCGCACCAGACCAACTTATGGTCGATTTCGTTGAGTCTCTTAGCATCGATAAACGGCTTTACAAATACGATATCGCCGGTTCGATAGCGCATGCGCAAATGCTGGCGAAGCGCAAGCTCATTACCAAAACCGAGTTAGCGAAAATAAAACGCGGGCTTGAACGAATCGGGCGTGAAATCACCGGGGGTAAATTCAAATTCGACAAGACATACGAAGATATTCATATGGCGATTGAAAATGCCCTTGTCAAAAAAATCGGCAGCGCAGCCAAAAAGCTGCACACGGGCCGCAGCCGGAATGACCAGGTTGCCACTGATTTGCGGCTCTGGCTGCGAGACGAGATTGATGCAATCCAGATCAAAATCTCCGGCCTGCAAAAATCGCTTGTCGCCAAGGCGGCCAAATATACCGTTGACGTGATGCCCGCATATACCCATCTCCAGCGGGCGCAGCCCATCGTTATCGCCTCGTATCTGCTGAATTTCGTCGAGCAGCTTCAGCGGGATTTTATCCGTTTGGACAATTGTCAACAGTTGGTAAGTATTTCGCCTCTTGGCGCGGGCGCGATTGCGGGCTCGACTTTGCCTTTGGACAGAAAAGACACCGCCAAACTACTGGGTTTCTCTGATATGGCTTATAACTCAATCGACGCCGTTGGCGACCGGGATTTCTGCGCAGAGTTCATTTTCGATTGCGCGCTCATATCAACGCACCTGTCACGTTTGAGCGAGGACTTGATAATCTTCTGTTCCAACGAATTCGGCTTTGTTCATATAGCCGACAGTTTCTGCACGTCGTCGAGTATGATGCCGCAGAAGCGAAACGCTGACGCCCTTGAGCTTGTTCGGGGCAAATCCGGCCGGACATACGGCGCACTTATGGGGATGCTTACCTTATTAAAGGCCCAGCCCACCGGCTACAACCGCGATTTGCAGGAAGACAAAACTCATATCTTCGCCGCTACCGATACCATAAGCCAATGTCTTGATATGGTCTCCGCAGTCATTGCACATACGATCTTCGATACCAAACGCATCGCCGCAGGTCTTGACGCCGGCTTTTTGGATGCGACCTCGCTGGCGGAATACCTTGTTCGTAAAGGTGTCCCGTTCCGCCAGGCCCACGGTATTGTCGGCTCTCTGGTCGCGCACTGCGAAAAGCAGGGGATTAACCTTGCTGACCTGAAACTCGCCGAGTTAAAAAAGTTCTCTCCGGAAATAAAGTCCGACGTTTATAAGTCGCTCGGCGCCGCCAACGTTGTCGCGAAATACGTTACGATTGGTTCAGCAGGTCCTAAACAGGCCAAAGAGCAAATCGCCTATTGGCAAAAACAGTTGTCCAAGCGATGAATAACGGCGAAGACATCATTACGGGTTGGTTTGCCCGGCAGCGAAATCTGCCACCACGCGATTTCCCCATTGGTATCGGCGACGATATGGCGGAAATCCGTCTTGCCGACGGCGTTTCGGTTCTTATCACAACCGATATGCTCCTCGATGGCGTCCACTTTGATTTAAAAACCGCAACTCTTCAGCAGGTTGGCTACAAGGCAATGGCGGCGAGTTTGAGCGATTGTGCCGCGATGGCGACTATTCCGGTTGCAGCCGTGGTCAGTGTCGGCTTGCCTGCCGGTTTTGGCCAGGTCCAGCTTAAAGAGCTTCATTCAGGTATTATACTCGCCTCCGATAAATTTAATTGTCCACTCATCGGTGGCGACATTACCAAGTGGGCCGACGCGAGTAAATTCGTGATTAACGTCGCTATGCTGTCTCGGCCCGCGGGTAATCCGCCTGTCCGCAGAAACGGCGCAAAAGTCGGCGATGCAATATGTGTTACAGGTTCACTTGGCGGGGCGTTGCTCGGCAAACACCTCAATTTCACACCCCGTGTTAAAGAGGCACTCAAAATCACATCGTTAGTCAAACTCAATTCGATGATGGACCTTAGCGACGGCTTGAGCAGCGACCTGAATCGTATCTGTACCCAAAGCGGCGTAGGTGCGATTCTCGACGCGAATTCAATCCCGATATCCCCAGACGCGAAAAAGGGGCCTGACCCCTTTTTCGCCGCACTCAACGACGGCGAGGATTTTGAATTGCTTTTTACCCTGGCCGAAGACAATTGCGTTAAGTTATTGAAACAGTGGAATGATTCTGTGCCGATTACGAGAATCGGAACAATTACCGATGCCGGCAAAATGCAGATAAAAATGCCCGACGGCAAAATCACGGACTTGAAGCCCTCCGGCTACGACCATTTGAAATGATTGATTATTTAAGATGACTATTGATGTAACAACGAATTCGGCGGATGAGACCGTTAAGTTTGGCAAAAAATTCGGCTCGCAATTGAAAGGCGGGGAGGTCATTGCGCTTTACGGCAACCTGGGCAGCGGCAAAACGCATCTCATCAAGGGAATCGTTGCGGGCCTCGGCGCCGAAGGCGCAGCCAACGAAGTTACCAGTCCGACATTCGTTTTGGTCAACGAATATTCAGGGCGACTTGAGGTTTATCATCTCGACGCTTACCGCCTCGATTCAATCGCCCAGTTCGAGCAAATCGGCTTCGACGATTATTGTCGTCCCGGCTCGGTTGTTCTTATCGAATGGGCAGACAAAGTTGAGCAGGCCTTGGCGGGAATCAACTATATCAAAATAGAATTATCTCATCTTGGCCCGACAGCCAGAAGAATCCGCATTACCAGCGCCCCCGATTACATACGTTTTTAAGCCGATTTATCCGGGCAGGTGATATTTTCGGCCCTTGCAGTAAGAAAAATCTGCACAAGGTCCTGTATTACGCCCCTCAAAATTTGGCACTTTCCGTTAAATTCCATATACTATAGGTGAACACTGGCTACATCTGAGTAAACAGGGGGATATAGCTATTATATTGAGGGACCGGCTGGGGGGCCGTATCAGGAGGGACCGACCCGTTTGCCGAAAAGTCGACGGATAAACCGGGTGTTCAGGGCCGGGTTATTCAGGGGGGAAGCTGTTGTTCCAACAGCTTAGCGGGTGATTTTGAAATGATTAAAGCGAGAATCGGTTTTGCAATGATTCAGGTTTCTTTGGTGGGAGCAATTTGCAGTGTCGGCGCTGGTATCCTGTCTCCCGACTTCAGCACACGAGGCACTGGCGTCGAAGAGGCGCGATTCCTCGCGGACCTGCAGACGGTTCGTTGCCAGCTCGAACTCTACAAAATCCAGCACAATGAGCAGCTCCCGCCCACTGAGACCTACGCAAGTTTCGAACAAGCCATGACAACGAAGGGCACCGATAATCACGGGCCTTATCTGATGTCGATGCCTGCGAATCCGTTTAACGGCAGCAGCGCAGTACGGTTCGAAAATGGCCCAAGTACCGCCGGCTCGGGTAAGGCGGGCTGGGTCATTAATATTGCAACGGGGAATATAAAGCCCGACGATTCTGCCGTGCACGCGGCTTTATAAAAAACACCCGTTAACCCGCCACTCATCCTATTTCGGGCGACGGGAAAAGATGAACTCGCTGATTTCCAAATCTTTCAGCGAGTCATTCTTTTTTATGGCCCAGGCGAAATTTGCAGGGCTGGGTTTTATCCGCCGCAGGCGGGTTACCCCGCCTGAACATATCTGAGCGTCTCATAAAAAACTCCGCCGGCCTTTTTTATCGGTCCTTGCTAATTTAAAAATCACTATCTGCCACGGGGCGGTTTTCAGCCATTGTGGCTTATAGGTTTATGGGGCGGGTTTTAGACCTTTAAGCCTTATTTTACGACGGCTTTCCTTATATTTAAGCAGGTTAAGCTCCTCCTCTGGCAGGCCGAAAAATTGTTAGATAAACTAGGTGCTGACCGCTGTGTATGTCAGCCAGGAACGGAAAGGAACAACGAATGGCATCAAGAAAAGTCCTGGTAGTCGATGACGAAGTGCATATTGTTCACGTCGTTGCGATAAAACTTCGCAATAATGGTTATGAACCCATAACCGCCGGTAACGGGCAGGAGGCATACGACCTTGCCTGTAAGGAAAAACCCGAAATTATTATCGCCGACTATATGATGCCGATTATGAGCGGCCTGGAGCTTCTCGAAAAACTCCGCGGAAACGAAGAGACCCGCGGTATTCCCTTTGTCCTTCTTACCGCCAGAAATTTTGCGATAGACGCCGCCGACCAGCAGCGGCTGAATGTGTCACTGTGCCTGACAAAACCATTCAGCCCGAAAGAGCTGCTGAGAAACATAGAGGACATCCTCTACCAGAAGGAGCTGGTTGGTCAAACGTAATGATTGGCGGGGAGGGAGGGATTTCAGGAATTGCCGCGTTTGGCGTTCGCCTGGCCTCACCCCGTAAACGGAGCAGTTTATGCCTGATACAATTGCAACAGGGTTGACAGCATCAGAAATTCATGAGTTGAAGAATTTCGGCGGCCGGCTGACTGCGCTGGGCGTCAATTTTGCCGTCTGCGATTTCGAGGGCAGGCCTCTGTTGCTCTGCAAAACGGGCGCATTTGAAACCGACCCCGCCCGGCTTGCCAAAATTGCCCACGACTGTCTCAAGCATCCTGATAAAAAAGACAAACCGCAGGACGATTCTTCAGCGGTCAGCAGGTATATTTCTTCCGTTCTTGTCCCCCTGACAGGCGAAAAAAAGCAAACTGGCATTGCTGTTGTTATTGACCTCGGCAATACCCTCGATATGAACAACCAGCAGCAGTCGCATTTGCTCACGGAATTGCTTCGCTTTTTTGTCGAAAAATTCACTGCCGGGCGAAAGTCCATTGAGCAGATGGATATGATTAGCTCCGAGCTGGCGCAGACATACGAGGAGCTTGTCCTGCTTTACAAAATAAGCACCAATATGGAAATCGTCGAGCCGGACGCCAATTTCCTCCAGATGGCCTGCGACAGTTTGACCGAAATCGTCGGCGTCGAAGGTATCACCATCCTCCAGGAAAAAACCGTCGATGACAAATCACGCTTTATCCTTGTAGCGGGCGCGGGCGTTATCGATATCGACGACCGCACGACCCTGCTTCTTCATAGCCGCCTCCAAGAGGAGTTGAACAAGGGCAAAGAGGTGCTCCTGGACAGCGACTTCGATGGTTCGTTCAAATATGAATGGCCCAAAAATATTCACAATATCATTGTTGTTCCTCTTACGAGCAAGGTTAAAACGCACCCGTCTCAGGACACGGGTTACAAGCAGCCCCTCACGGCCCGCGTTATCGGTATGCTTGTTGCCATAAACCGCTTAGATAAGCCCGACTTCGATTCCACCGACGCCAAGCTGTTCACCTCCGTCGCCAGCGAATGCGCCGTTTTCGTCGAGAACAATCGCCTGTTTGGTGACCTTAAGGAATTATTCATCGGCTCACTCAAGGCGCTGACCCGCAGCATCGATGCCAAAGACCGTTATACACGGGGTCATTCAGAACGGGTCGGCTTCATTTCCAAGTGGATAGCCGAACATCTTGCCGAAGAGGAAGGTCTCGACCAGGAGCAAATCCAGAAAATTTATCTCGCCGGTTTGCTTCACGACATAGGCAAAATCGGTATCGATGAAAAACTGCTCTGCAAAACAGGCCGGCTCACCGCAAAGGAGAAAAACCGCCTCAGGATGCACCCGTCCATCGGTGCCAATATCCTCAGCGGCATCAGGCAAATGCGAGACATCATTCCGGGCGTCCTTAATCACCACGAACGCGTTGACGGCAAAGGTTATCCCGCCGGGCTTAAGGGCAATCAGATTCCGCTTATGGGTAAAATTGTCGGGCTTGCCGATTGTTTCGATGCTATGACCTCCGAACGCGTCTATCGGGATACTATGAGCGTCGATAAGGCCATCGCGGAAATTGAAAATCGCCTCGGTACCCAGTTCGACGAAAAAATCGCGACTGTTTTCCTCAAAAGCGACATTTTGCACCTATGGGACCTTATGCAGGAAGGCGCGGTCAAGACATACGGAACTGATGATTTCACCCAGTATGGCTCAGCAGCCATCGGCACGCTGATTACCTGACAGGTTTCCTCCGGACGCAAATCGCCTCTTTATTTCCGCTTTTTACCCTTGCAGACCGCAAAAAAACTGCTAAAATGCCCTGTTTGTAACTTTTGTGTCTTAATGTAGGGCGGGTTTTGGCCCGCCGGGAATATCAGAAAGGTTTATTGGAAAAATGCTGGCAAAAACAAAAAAGGAAGGTATCGTTCACAATTTCGAAATCCATAAGGGCGACACCGGCTCTCCGGAGGTCCAGATTGCGATTCTGACCGAGCGAATCACCGAGCTTACCGAACACCTCAAGAGCCACCGCAAGGACCATTCCTCTCGTCGTGGACTGCTCAAAATGGTCGCCACAAGGGCTTCGCTGCTCAAATACGTGGGCAAAAAAGACCCGAAGCGATATCACGACGTCATCTCCCGCCTTGGCTTGCGGAAATAACACTAAACCCGGTGCTTTGGCCGCACTTCGCCATTGCGCGATGCGACTTGGCTGTTTATGAGGTAATTTATGTTTAACGTTGTAAAAGTTGAAAGAGAAATAGCGGGTCGAACCTTATCCATCGAGACGGGCAAAATCGCCAGGCAGGCGGACGGTGCAGTCATCGTTCGTTACGGAGAAACGGTCGTTCTTGTTTGCGCAGTTGTTGCTCCGCCTCGTTCCGAAGACATTGATTTTTTCCCGCTCTCAGTAGAATATCGTGAAAGACACAGCGCGGCCGGCAAATTCCCCGGCGGCTTCATCAAGCGTGAGGGCAGACCATCAACAAAGGAAACGCTTACCTCGCGTATGATTGACCGGCCCCTGCGGCCGCTCTTCCCGGATGGCTATTTTGACGAAGTCCAGATTATCGCTTCCGTCCTCAGCGCCGATAAGGAAAACGACCCCGATGTCCCCGCGATGATTGGTGCAAGTGCGGCATTATCAATCAGCAAAATACCGTTCAATGGCCCCACAGGCGCCTGCCGGGTTGGTCGAGTCAACGGCGAATTTATCATCAATCCTACCCACCAGCAGCTTGAAGAAGGCGATTTGAACGTCCTCGTCGGCGGCAGAAAAGACGCCATCAATATGATTGAAGTCGCCGCCAAGGAATTACCCGAAGCAGTTATCGCAGAATCAATCAAAACCGGGCACGAAACCGTAAAGATTGTCTGTGACCTTATCGAGGAGCTTCAAAAGAAAGTCGGCGTCCCAAAAGAAATGTCTGAGCTTTTCGAAATCGACGAAGAGCTCTGTTCGAAAATACGCTCGCAAATTGCCGATGAGCTTCGCAAGCTCAAACTTATACCGGCCAAGCAGCAGCGGAAAATTGCTGTCGGCGAGTTGTTTGACCGCCTCGTCGAACAATACTGCAAGTCGGAATCGGATTCTGCCGAAAATCATGAACAGATAATGGTCAGCCGGATTTTCGATAAAATCGAAGGCGAAATCATCCGCGACCTCGCCCTCAAAGGCAAACGCCTTGACGGCCGAAGTTACGACGACGTTCGCCCCATTACCTGCGAAGTCGGCATTCTCCCCCGTGTTCATGGTTCAGCGTTATTCACGCGAGGCGAAACCCAGGCCCTCGTCAATGTTACCTTAGGCACAATTCAGGATGCCCAGATTATTGACGGCCTCCAGGACGAATATGCCCAGAGTTTTGCCCTGCATTATAACTTTCCGCCGTTTTCCGTCGGCGAAGTCAAGCCGATGCGAGGCCCCGGTCGTCGCGAAATAGGCCACGGCGCCCTTGCTGAACGCGCACTCGAAATGGTCAGACCTCCCGAAGAAGAATTCGCCTATACGATAAGAATCATCTCCGATATTACCGAATCCAACGGCTCAAGCTCAATGGCCTCGGTCTGCGGCGGCTCGCTTGCCCTGATGGACGCAGGCGTCCCTATAAAGAAGCCCGTTGCCGGCATTTCAATCGGTCTTGTTACCGCGGATAACGGCAAATACGTCTTGCTTACCGATATCATAGGCGATGAGGACCATCACGGCGATATGGATTTCAAAGTCGCGGGAACCACCGAGGGCGTTACCGCTGTCCAGCTCGATATAAAAGCCGACGGTCTTCCGCATAACATTATGATTGAGGCAATGGAAAAGGCCCGTCAGGCCCGCCTCAAAATACTCGCCACTATGTCGCAGGCAATCGATAAACCCAGGGCGGAGCTTAGCGTTTATGCGCCGAAACTTGTTACCGTTAAAATAGACCCCGAATTTATCGGCAAAATCATCGGCCCGGGTGGCAAGAACATTAAGGCCATGCAGGAACAAACCGATACCACAATCGAAATCGAGGAAGACGGCACTGTATTCATCAGCTGCATTGGCGGCGACGGCCACCTCAAGGCAAAGGCAATGATTGAGGCAATGACCCAAGCCCCCAAGGTAGGCACCCTTTATCCCAATTCCAAAGTCGTTTCCATCAAGGAATTCGGCGCGTTTGTTGAGTTTATCCCCGGCGTTGAAGGTCTTTGCCACGTCAGCGAGTTGAGCGACAGCTACGTCAAGAGTGTTGACGCTATATGCAAACTTGGCGACCTCATCCCCGTCAAGCTTTTGCTTGTTGATGACCAGGGCAGGTTCAAACTTTCCCGTAAGGCAGCTTTGGCCGAACTCGGCCTCTCCGACAAAAAAGACCAGCCAAAGAAAAAGTAATCCCGACTTGCGTCTGGGGTCTTATTTGATGCTTTTTTCCAGTTGTTCGAGGATAGTCGTTGCGTTGGCAACGCGATTGCCCGTTGGACCCTGCCAGTTAAGCTGGGCATTGCGGCTGAGTTGCTCCTCGACCTTTTTGCACGCCATAAGAACAGTCGCGTGATTCTTGTCCCCAAGCAGTCGCCCAATCTCCGAACTCGACATCTTCGTATGCTTTCGCGCCAGATACATACTGAAATGACGAGCCAGGGCGACAGTGCGGTCCTTTTTTGAAGAATGGAGCGCCGAAGAGCTGACACCGAAGAAGTCGGCAACGGCTGACTCGATATCGGATATATGCACCATAGGGTCGCAGCGTCCGATATGCTCGGCGAGAATCTCCTTCGCCAGGCCCAGGCCGATTTTGGCGTTCTGCAGCGAGGCGAAAGCGGCAATCTTGAGGATTGCCCCCTGCAGTTCGCGGATATTACTGCGGAGATGCTCGGCGACGTAGGCGATTACGTCTTCGGAGATGGGTTTTTTCATACCACGGGCATATCGCCTGCAAATTTCGCAGCGGGTTTTGAAATCCGGCTGGTCAATCTTCACTACCATCCCCGAAACAAATCGGCTGATGAGTTTTTCCGAAATCTGGGTAATCATTTTAGGATGAGAGTCAGAGGCGAGAATTACCTGCCTGCCGGCCAGATCCAACGTATTAAATGTATGCAGGAATTCCTCCTGCGTTGCTGGTTTGCTGGCCAGGAAGTGTATGTCGTCAATAGCCAACAAGTCCGTTTGTCGCATGCGACTGCGAAAAGCATCCAGCTTTCTCGTCTTCAAGGCCAGCACAAATTGATTAGCAAAATCCTCCGCCGACATATACAGCCAGTTGGCTGTCGGTTTAGTTCGACGCAGTTCAGTGCATATCCCTTGCAGCAGGTGCGTTTTGCCGAGACCATACCCTCCGTGGATAAATAGCGGGTTGAAAGGACTCTGCTTATCATTGATAACCGCTTTCGCGGCGTTATATGCGAGTTCATTGGATTGGCCGACAACAAAGGTATCGAAGGTCAGCTTGAGCTTCTGACCGGCGTATGTCGGCCTTTGCGAGATGCTCCTGCCCGGTTCAACTGCAACCGGAGAATTCAGAGCCGGCTTTGCCTGCCAGTCGAATGTGGTGGTCCTGTGGCTGTCGCAAAGCTGAGTGTCAACGATGAAACACACCTGGCAGCTTGCTCCCGCGACTGCACGCGCCGATTCTGTAACCTGCGCGCTGAAATGGCTTTCGAGCCAGTTTGCGATGAACGGATTTATAACGCCAACCTTCAAGAGACCATCCGAAAGTGTCAGTCGAGTCGAGTTCTTAAACCAGATTCTGAACTTTTGCTGCCCGATTTTTTCCGCAATAGCGTCATTAATCGCGCTAATCGCGTTTTCATTCGAGCGAACTTCCACGCACTTAGTAGAGGTGCGGATGTCCTCCTTGACAATACCTTGCATTTTTACCTCTCCGGCACCGTCCTCACTTGCCATTACGGGCAACGAAGGACGGACAAAGCAGCTAATCGTTTCTAAGTTTTTCTCGCGTCTCCATACGCTGGAAACCGCACTATATCAAGCGATTCAATTTAACTAAACACAAGCGGTTCGACCAAGCTCACCGCTAACAGAACAACTGCAATTATTGAGAGGATGCGAATCGAATCAACCGTGTTTCTTTAATTTTCTTTTCAACTTGTCCCATCTCTCAGCGGACAATGGAGTTGTGACTGAATTATTTTTGCGTTTAACAGTTTATGCACATCGTAAGTGCTGATTGTGGAAAAGCGGTGGAAAGGGGTTTGAGATTTATAATTTATGATTTTGGATTGCTGATTTAAAAACTTGAATCTCCACAGTTGATAATCGATGATTGATAATTGATAATTAGGTTTGATATCTTATTTTTATTTGGAGAACAGCAATGGAATGGACGTGCAGGGACATAGCGAAGATGATAGACCATTCGCTTTTGAAACCGGAACTGACGGTTGATGAGATTAGAAAGGGCTGTGAAGTCGCCAAAAAATACGGCGTGGCGAGCGTTTGCTGTTCGCCTTCGGCGCTGCCCTTAGTGGCTATGCTGCTGAAAGGGACGGATATAAAGCCCACGACAGTAATCGGCTTTCCGCATGGGTACAATAAGACCGAAACAAAGGTCTTCGAAGCCGAGCAGGCGATTAAAGACGGCGCCCTTGAGCTTGATATGGTGCTCAATATCGGCAAACTCAAAAGCGGCGATTTTGATTACGTTCGCAATGATATAAAGGCCGTCGTCGATACCGCGCATAAGAATAAAGTGCTTGTAAAGGTCATTCTCGAAAATTTTTATCTTACCGATGAGCTGAAGAAAATTGCGTGTCGGCTTTGCGAGGAGGCGGGTGCCGATTGGGTGAAGACATCAACCGGCTTTGCCGGCGGCGGCGCGACTATTGAGGATTTGAAACTTATGCGAAAGGTCGTCTCAAAAAAGGTGCAGGTCAAAGCGGCAGGGGGTGTGCGTGACCTCGATATGGCGTTGAAAGTCCGCGAAGCCGGCTGCACTCGCTTCGGCGCAACCGCCACCGCGGCCATTATGGAAGAATGCCGGAAGAGGAAAGCATAAAACAAAAGGCTGTCTTCAGGGTTTGATTCCCATCGCCTTCATAATCAGCAGGTTTTTGGAAATCAGTTTATATCTCTGCTGGACACAGGCATAAGACCGGCTGGCTTCGGGCGGAGTATTCAAAACATAATCCAGCATCAAATCAACCGTTGTTTCCGCGACGTGGCATCGAGTATCCGAAGAGGCGTAGTAAATAAATAGTTGCCCGTTTTTGCGAGCTACCCAGCCATTGGTGAAGACGACATTTGAGACATCGCCGATACGCTCCTCACCCTGCGGGGCGATTAAGTAGCCGCCCGGTTCGGCTATGAGCTTGTTTGGCTCATCGAGTTTGGTAAGAAACGCGTAAACGACATAGCGAAGTCCTGCTGCACAACCGCGGACGCCGTGGGCCAATTGCAGCCAGCCCTTTTCAGTTTTGATTGGAGCGGGGCCGAGACCGTTTTTGACCTCTTTAATTGTGTGGTATTGCCTGTCATCGACAATTGTTTCGGGACCTGTGATTACCGCGTGTTTCATATTGTCGCAGAGTCCCCAGCCGATGCCGCCGCCGCTTCCCGCAGAGATAAAACCATCCTGCGGGCGCGTATATAGGGCGTATTTGCCGTTGATGAATTCGGGATGAAGGACGACGTTTCGCTGCTGGGGCGAGGTGGTTTTCAAATCGTCTAATCGTTCCCAGTTTTTGAGGTCTTTTGTTCGCACGATGCCGCATTGAGCGGTCGCGCTGGATAGGTCTCTGCGAGGGGCATTCGGGTCTTTTCTTTCGGAGCAGAACAGGCCGTAAATCCAGCCGTCCTCGTGTTTGACCAATCGCATATCGTAAACATTAATATCCGGGTCGTTTGTTTCAGGAAGCAAGATTGGGTAATCCCAGAATTTGAAATTATCGATGCCGGATTTACTTTCCGCGATTGCGAAGAATGATTTTCTGTCAACTCCTTCAACCCGGCCGACTAAGCAGATTTTGCCGTCGAACTCGATAGCGCCGGGATTGAACGCGCAGTTCACACTTAGCCGCTCCATAAGGTTGGGGTTGCTCTTGTAATCGAGGTCATAACGCCAGAAGACAGGCGTGTGTTCCCCGGTCAGTACGGGATATTTATATCGATAGTAAACGCCGTTAGTCTCTTTGACTTTGGTGTTCTTTCGGGCGATTAATCTTTTATGGTCCGCGAACAGTTTCCTGACTTTTGCGTCGAATGTCTTCTTATTCATCTTTTGTTCCTGTTGGTTTTTAAATCTTTTCAAGTTTGTTATACCAGTTGAATTTAAGGAATACACAGGTCGCCGCCAGGACGATGGCAATCTTGGTAACCCACGGCCAGTCGCGGAGGACGATAAAAATGGGCAGCGAGACAAGGCACAACTGCCAGATAATGCCTACCACAACATTGGTCATATCCCGGCCGAAGTTTCGATTCGGCTCGAAGCTCTGGTCTTCCTGCACGACCATTTCCCGAATGGGTCCCCAGAAGCCCCAGGGATTGACGGTTTTGTAGAATTTCTTGAGGACGGCATCGTCTTCGGCTTTTGTCAGGAAGGTGCCCACAAAGCAGCCCACAGCCGAAATCCCGAAAATGATGGGGAAAGTGTAAAGGGCATTGATGTCACGGCCGAATGCTAAATTCATCAGCTCAGGAACAAACATTGCGCTGATGATGCCTGTTATCATGCCCCAGAAATAGCCGTAGCCGTTGAATCGCCACCATATCCACTTGAGGACATTGGCAATGACATAAGCGCCGTTGAGCGCGCCCACAATCCACCACATAATACTGAAGAGGTTTTTGGTCAGCAGGCCCAGAGTAAGGCCCAGGCCGAGTATCACCAGCGAGGAGATGCGGCTCATCAGTATCTCCGTTTTCGCTGGTGCGCTGGGATTGATGTATCGTTTATATATGTCGTTGACGACATACGCCGGCGCAGCATTAACAGTTGCGGCGAAATTGGACATAAAAGCCGCCAGCAGGCCCGCCAGCAGGAATCCGACTACGCCCCGCGGCATATAGTTGAACAGGACGACGGGTAAAATTCCCTCCAGGTCCGGCTTAGCCATTGCTTTGAGCTCCGGCGTGCAAAACTTTAATGCCATTACTGTCAGCCCGGCGACCATCATATAGCGTGGGAACATCAGGACCGTCGTTACCCAGCCGTTCATCATACAGGCCTCGCGAGAGTTACGGGTAGCAAGGATTCTCTGCATATCGTAGTTTGGCATCGGGCCTGCTAAGCTTGCCAGCACGCCTTTACACAGCATCAGGCCGAAAATGATGCCGAAAAGCTCATTGCCCTCGGCCTGTATCGCTAGGTTCACCTTGTCAAAAACGCCCGTCCAGTCCAGGCCTAACTTGTACCCGAAGAACGGGCTTGTCCAGCCCGCCGGTATCAAATTATGTATCTCGGCCGGACTGACCGAGTAGATGGCGATTCCCCCGATGACAAGAGCGGTGACAGTCAGAATGGTAAACTGCATAACCTCGGTGATGACCACGCTTATCATTCCACCCTTGATGGTGTAGAGCGAAGTCAGCCCCATTAGTATCAGTGCGTAGATGTTCGCGTCGGAAAAAATACCCTCGGTGGTATTCGTAAAACGCCAGGGCAGCATCACTACGGCGAATTTGCCGATGCCCTTGAAGGCGTAGGCCAGCATACCCACGACGGCTACCAGCGCGAAGGCCACCACGCTGATGTGAGCGAGATTTGCCCCTTTGTCATTTCCGAACCGCGTCTTAATCCATTCAGCGCCGGTCAGGACGTTTGACCGCCGCAGCCAGCCGCTGAGGAACATCATCAGGAAGATTTGATTGAACGTCGGCCATACCCAGGGCAGCCAGATGCTCTTGAGACCGTACATAAACAGCCAGGTAACCAGCACCATCGTGCCGCTTATGTCGAACATACCCGAGGCATCGGAAATGCCGAGGATATACCACGGCAGCGACTTGCCGCCGAGGAAATAGGATTCGAGGTTCTTTGCTCCTCGCCTCGAAACCCACAGACCTGCCACAATCACGGTGCAGAAATAGACGATAATGATGGCAAGGTCAATTCCGCTGATTTTGAACATAGGTCATCTCCAACAAGGAGGCGTCTACGACGCCGAAAAAGCCACAGATTTTTTTATGTAGCCGCAAAAATGCGCAAAAAGCTTAAGGGTAATAAAAACAAAAACCAGTTAACCTTTTGCCTGCCCTCCGTAGCTTTAGCGAAGGAGGGTATCTTTTGTGCCTTTTCGCGGCCAGTTAAAAGTGTGTCATTTTTAATATGTTAAAGGTCTTTACTGCCGTGCCGGGGCCGGATTCATCGAAATCCCGACCATGTAGAAAAACCACAGGTTATCCAAAGCAGGGGATGGATGCAAGCAGAAAATTTAAGACAAGATATTAAGTCAATGATTATTGATAATTGGGCAGGAAAATTTCGGGGGATTTTAGAAATTAGGGGATTTGAGTAAAAATTAAAAAGTGAAAATTTAGAAGTTAGAATTAAGAAGAACAAATCCCCGGCAGAAAACCACTGGAGCTAAACTCTGGGACCTTCGCTGCACTACGGGCGGGTGGCAGAAATAGTGCGCAGGAGGATTTCAGAAAATCAGTCCTGTGATTTTGCCGGTGGTTATGTAAACAATTTTTTAGTAAACGTTGGGTTTAACGGAAGGAGTATATCCGAATTGGTCGCCGGTGGGGTACACCCAGCAGCTATACTGTATTTTATAAAGGTCCTGTTTACATTCTGGGGTTATCGGGACATGGTTTTGCTCTGCTTTTTTGGCGAAATCAAGGGTTTCTTTGGACCATTTCCAGCATTCGGCATGATTATCCACAAAAGAAAAGACCTGTCCGCCGCTGTGCCGAATTTCTGGGGGGTCCCACCATGATTCTACATTATAATGAACTGCGAAACTGTCCGGCGTCACTTCGCCTTCATCCATGAAAACAACCGATAGTGCCGTTTTTCTAATTGCGTTTCTATTCTTTAGAGCCGCGTGGCCTCTGCCGCAGTAATCACCATCACACGGCATGCCATTCATCGAGTCCATTGCATTATATGTAAATAATTCTCCTTTGTTGGCTGTTGGGCAGCGATATATTTTAAAATCATTCGCATACTTAAACAATGCTCCGGTTTGTATGGCGCATTTTGTGGCGTCTGGAGGCAGTTGTGTAGTACTGTATGCACCACCGACCCAGGGTAATTCCTTAAGGTGTCCGGGGTTGGGAGATGTATTGGTGAGATTCATTTTAGCTGCAGCGATATAGGGCGCTCCGGTTGGACAGCCAGGACACTGCATACAAAAAGTAGTATCGCCGTTACCTGGTGTATCAGTGCTGACAATTTTATCGGCATTAGTATCCGCATACATATTCCAGCCGAGGGTCAACTGCTTGATATTGCTCATACATGCGATGCGTTTGGCCTGTTCACGTGCCTTGGCTAATGCGGGCAGCAATACGGCCATCAGAAGGGCGATAATAGATATAACGACGAGCAATTCAACGAGTGTAAATCCGACACGCCGGACGAGCGTTTTTTGCCTGTGCATCAATAAACTCCATATATATTATGCGAATGTAAGGTTATTTAACACAAACCATAATATCAGATTCGCCGGCGGAATACAATAGGTAATATTCGTAAATTTAATTTGCGTCCGCGAAGTATGTCTTGTATGGATTTGCCAAAAACCTGTCCTCTGTAGCTCCTGCCCTACATAGCACGCTGTGCGTCGGAGGGTTAGCGAAGGAGGATGGCAGGCAAAATGACAGGCCCCAAGGCCCCAAAAAGCCGGTTTGTCCGCGTTTTTGGGACGCCCAAAGGGGGGTTGCAACTGGCACGAAATTTGCAACGTATAAATAATAGAAGAAAAAAGTGAATAAGAGTGTCTAACATGGTGAGAAAGACACGAATTAACACTGTTTTTTTAGACACGGATTTACACCCGCCCATGGCGAGGTTTTGCCTTCGGCAGAAAAACCCCCTTGTACAAGCATTCTTTGCTTGTGCATAAGTATATTCCTTAATAAATGTACGTGATTATATACTTGACAAACCCAAACCAATATGATACATTCTAATATGAAACTTGCTTAAAGTTAATCATTAAATTATGGTTTGGAGTTTGATTATGAATGAGAAATGCAAATTTACGAATATGGCAAACTTAACCGTTGATGAGGCCCGTGAGCAATTAGAGAAGCTTCGCTGGCCCAACGGCCCTGCTTGTCCGAACTGTGGCGGTTTGAATCCGTATAGCATTAAAGGAAAGCCGGATTCTAAACGGCCTGTCCGCAAGGGTGTTTACAAGTGCAGAGAGTGCCGTAAGCAATTCACGGTTACAGTCGGGACGATTTTTGAGGATAGCCATATCCCGCTTAACACGTGGCTAACAGCAATCTCCTTAATATGTTCGTCCAAAAAAGGAATCAGTGCGCACCAGTTGCATCGTATGTTAGGACTTACTTATAAATCTGCGTGGTTTATGGCTCATCGAATTAGATACGCAATGGAGCAACCACCACTTGCGGAGAAACTTACCGGCGTAGTTGAGGTCGATGAGACATACGTTGGTGGTAAAAGGCGAGGTAGAAGGGGACGAGGCGCAAGAAACAAGACGCCAGTATTGGCTCTTGTTCAAAGGGGCGGGATTGTTAAAAGTCAACCGGTTGGTCGAGTTACCGCCAAAAATCTTAAAAGCTTTATCAGGGGAAACGTCGATAACAATTCGATGATTATGTCGGATGATTTTAAGTCCTATAAATGGGTGGGAAAAGAATATCCGCATCAGATTATCCGGCATAGCCGCAAGGAATACGTTAGAGGAAGCGTTCATACTAACACTATTGAAGGTTATTTTGGACTTTTGAAACGTGGGCTAAACGGCATTTATCAACACGTTAGCCCGAAACATCTACACCGCTACTTGACAGAGTTTGACTTCCGATATAATATGAGGCATATTGAGGATGGAGCCAGAACGCATTTGGCTTTTGCCGGAATCGAAGGGAAGCGATTGTTATATCGGGACTCATTGCCAAAAACGAGGGCGATATGAAAAAATCGACTACAATAAAAGACACGGTTATACTTGAAATATCCGGCGATAAAATCACAGCAGAGAAGTTTTCTAATAGCGTTAGGACATTTCTCGATATGATTGATGAGGTCGCCACAAAAGTTACAGGCAGATACAAAGCCATAGATTGGATTATATCCGTAAAATCCGGCAGTATTGGATTATGCGCCACGGCAGACCCGATAAAAGTTTCCAAGAGAGAAGCCATAAAGGCAGTTAGCGCAATAACAAGAGGTATGAGTGCTATTAGTAAAAGAAGCAAAAAACGGCCAAAGTATTTTTCTGATATTGCTTTAGAGAAATTGTATCATTTGGGCCATATAGTTGGTTTTGGAGATAAGGGAATATCTCAAATGGCTATTCGGACGAATGGCAAATCTCACGAATTATCCCCGTCCAGCGTATCTTATGTTGGTGATATACTAAAAATGCCCACGGCTGCTTACGGAACTATTGATGGTGAATTGCTTGCCCTTAATGTGAGAGGCAAGCCCCGATTTTCTATTTACGAAACATTAAGTCAGAAACCTGTAAATTGCTTTTTTGAAGATGAAGTATATACCGATGTTATTGCTGCAATAAAGAAGCGTGTATCTGTTTATGGTGTTATTAGTTATCATAGAGACGGAGACCCCGCAAGCGTAGAAATAAAAAGTTTGAGAGTTTTTCCTGAGCAATCGGAACTCCCTCAATTCGACGACATAATTGGCTTGTTGAAGGACTAATATGGCTCCTAAACAAATAGTGTATTGGGACGCAAATTGTTTTCTGGGTTTTCTAAAAAAAGAAGACGATAAAATACGACAATGTTTAGGAGTTACAGAGCTTGCTCAAAAAGGCAAACTTATTATTGTAACATCCGCGATTACGTTGATTGAAGTCGTGAAACTCGATAATCAATTGCGCCTCGATGAAAAATCAGAAAATACAATAAGGGCTTTTTTCAATAATCCTTACATTGATATTCATAACGTTGACAGAGAAGTAGGAATAATAGCGAGAGATTTAATATGGAAACACGCTATAAGCCAAAGAGACGCGATTCACATAGCTACTGCATTGCGTCTTAAGCTTAAAAAAATGCACACATTCGACATTGAACTTTATAAACTTAGTAATAAACACGGCGACCCGAAATTAAAAATATGTCAGCCGGACTTAGCGCATCAAATGGAGTTGGCCGAGTATAAGCCCCCAAAAAAAGATGACACAACCAAAACGCAATAAGCCACTCAGTTTGAGTCCGCTTAAACCCGAAGAGGCCCTTAAAGCCCTACTCGCAACGCCTGCTCCGCCCAAAAAATCTGTAAAGAAAAAAAAGCGGATATAGTATGAAAAACAGGTTATATTGCGGCGACAATTTAGAGGTGTTAGCTACCATAGAAAAAGAGAGCATTGACCTTATCTATATTGACCCTCCTTTTTTTAGCAATCGAAATTATGAAATCATCTGGGGGGATGAGGCAGAAGTAAGGAGTTTTGAGGATAGATGGGAAGGCGGGATAAACGTTTATATTGACTGGATGAAAGAGCGAGTAATAGAGCTTCACAGGGTCTTAAAGTCCACAGGTTCAATGTATCTCCATTGTGATTGGCACGCAGGACATTATCTTAAAGTGATGATGGATGAAGTATTTGGGTATAATAATTTTAGAAATGAAATTGTATGGTGTTATCGGGGTGGCGGTTCTCCGAAAAATGATTTTGGAAGAAGGCACGACATTATTCTTCGGTATTCTAAAACTGATGAATATAGATTTTATCCTGATTCAATAAGAATACCTTATCAAGCAGAAGGGATTGAAAGAACAGATGATGCTATGTGGGGTAAACATAAAGGAACTGATAAAATTTACAAGCCACATCCATTAGGTAAAATTCCTGAGGATTGGTGGTTAATGAATATTCTAAATGCCAACGACCCTGAACGGTTGGGTTATCCTACGCAGAAGCCAGAAGTGCTTTTAGAGCGAATAATAAAAGCTTCTTCTAATGAAGGCGATTTAATTCTCGACGCTTTTTGCGGATGCGGGACGGCCTTAGTGGTCGCTCAAGTGTTAGGAAGACGTTGGGTGGGCATAGATATATCTCCTTCGGCTGTTACTCTAATAAAAAATCGCCTCAACAAAATAGGGGTATCTGAAACCGATATTGATATTATTGGTATGCCTAAAAGCGCAGAAGACCTGAAAAAATTCAAACCTTATGAATTTCAGTATTGGGCTATCAATGAAATGCACGCAACGCCCAGCCCTCGCAAATCGGGCGATATGGGGATAGACGGTTTTAGTTTTCTTGCGCATATTCCTATACAAGTTAAGCAATCAGAACACATAGGCAGAAACGTTGTAGATAATTTTGAAACTGCTTTGAAGCGATATTATAAACACAAGACGGAAGAAATGGAAGGGTATATAGTGGCTTTTAGTTTTGGTAAGGGCGTATATGAAGAAGTTGTAAGAGCTAAAAAAGATGGTTTTGTAATAACGCTTATCACTGTGCAGGACATATTAGACAAAAGATTCCTGATAGCACCAATTGCAAAAGAAATTAAGCGCAAATCTGCAAAAATATCAAAGGAAAAAGAGCTTTTCTAAGATACTTGGGTTTGTCAAATATACAATCACGTTATCTTTTTCATAATTTGTTCCTCCTATAAAACCGTCGTATCAAAACGATTTTACTTATAGTTTTCCCCCACCAGAGTTAAATAATTTGCCTGTACTTATCTGGCATAAGTTTCTCCTTAAAAAGACCGGTATTTTTTGATAGGACAATATAAGGGAGGTCTTGAAAAATAGTGAAAATGAGATTTGAAGAAACTGTATTTCCCCCATGCCCCCAGAATAAACGCACCCTGACATATTGGCTATCGGACGGCATTGGCGAAATCCTCAAAAACGATAAGTCCTCTGTTCCTGTAGGACTTACTATATTTTCAAAGTATTTATGTCAAGATAAAAATGGCTGGATTTTTAACTATTTTAAGGAAACCGGCCCGCGAAGAATGTCTGGTATGAATTTGCCAAAACCTGTCCTCCGTAGCTCCTGCCCTACATAGCACGCTGTGCGTCGGAGGGTTAGCGAAGGAGGATGGCAGTCAAAATGGCAGGCCACAAGGTCCTAAAAACGGCTTTGGCTGCGTTTTTGGGGCTGACTAAATCCGTGTAATCTGTGGCAAAAAAATCTGTGTAATCTGTGGTTTCTTTTTGCTACAATGACAAGTTTGGATTATCAATGAATTTCGGTGTGTCTAACGTAAAGTAAACGAGACATAGATTATGGGATTTACCACCAAGGCACAAGGACGCGAAAAAAATAAAATAAAAACTTTGTGACTTAGTGTCTTTGTGGTGAAAATACTAATGAGCGAGCAAACGGAAAAATTCATCAAAATAACCGGTGCGGCGGAGCACAACCTCAAAAACATCAATTTGAGCATCCCCCGCGATAAAATGGTCGTCATCACGGGTATCTCCGGCTCAGGTAAAAGCTCGCTGGCCTTCGATACCATTTACGCCGAGGGCAGACGTAAATACGTCGAATCGCTCAGTTCTTATGCAAGGCAGTTTCTGGAGCAGATGCAAAAGCCCGCGGTCGGCGAAATCACCGGATTGCCCCCCACAATCGCGATTGAGCAGCGTAGCGCATCGGCTAATCCTCGTTCAACAGTTGCGACGACGACGGAGATTTACGATTACTTCCGATTGCTTTTCGCCCGCGTCGGCACACCTCACTGCCGGGTTTGCGGCAAAGAGATTACAAGCCAGCATTCGTCGCAGATTGTCGATTGGCTAATCAGCAAACCCAAAGGGACGAAGGTGCAGATTTGCGCACCGCTGATTCGCGGCAAAAAAGGCGAGCACAAGGACATCTTCGCCTCGATTCAGCGTGAAGGTTTTGTGCGGGTGCGCGTCGATGGAGGAATTTACGATATTCGCGGCACGCCCGTGCTCGATAAGAACAAAAAGCACGATATCGCCGCAGTTGTTGACCGGCTGGTCATAAACGAGGCGGTGAGAATCCGATTGGCCGACTCAATTGAGACCGCGTTGAAACTCGGTGATGGGGCGATTGTGGTTTTGAGCCAGAAACCCGGCACGGATTCAACCGATGGCTCTTCGACTGAGCTCAGGGCAGGTAAATGGGAGGAAACGATATACAGCGAGAAATTCGCCTGCCCGCAGCATCCCGAGGCGTCGCTCGAAGAACTTTCGCCTCGGTTATTTAGTTTTAACAGCCCCTATGGCGCGTGCAAAAGTTGCGACGGCTTAGGGACGATACTCGAATTTGACCCGGAACTCATTGTGCCCGATAAAATCAAGTCGCTCGAAAACGGTGCGATTGACGCCTGGCGCAAAGGTGGCAAGCGGATGAACATTTTTTACAACCGCTTAGTCAACCGCTTTTGCAGGGACTTCGGCGTTGATAAGACGATGCCTTTCGGGCATTTGCCCGATGAGATAAGACGGCTCCTGATGAACGGCACGAATAAGCAAGACGAGGACAAATACGGTATATGGTTCGAAGGCGTCATCCCGAACCTGATGCGCAGATGGAAGGCGACCGAAAGCGAATACGTCAAAGAAAAACTGCACAGCTATTTCAGCGAACAGCACTGCACCGCGTGCAATGGCGCAAGATTACGGCCCGAGGCAATCGCGGTAACGGTCGGGAACAAGAACATTCACGAGCTGTCGTCGATGAGCATCGAAAAGGCACAGGTGTTTTTCAACAAGCTCAAGCTCGAAAACGAAAAGGCGGTAATCGCCGAACAGATTTTGAAAGAAATCAAGGCGCGACTTGGCTTTATGTTCGATGTCGGGCTTGGATACCTCACGCTCGACCGCAGAAGCGGCACCCTTGCGGGCGGCGAGGCGCAGCGAATACGTCTGGCGACTCAGGTAGGCAGTGGCCTTGTCGGCGTTTGCTATGTTCTCGATGAGCCGACAATCGGGCTTCACAAGCGCGACAACGACCGCTTGCTCGGCATATTGCAGAAGCTGGTCAAAATAGGCAACACCGTCATCGTGGTCGAACACGATGAAGACATTATGCGAAGTGCCGACCATATTATCGATATAGGCCCAGCAGCCGGCGCGCATGGCGGCGAGCTGGTTGTCGAAGGGAAATTGCAGGACATCATAAATTGCACAAGGTCGCTTACGGGCGATTATCTCGGAGGCAGGAAGCGAATCGGCCTCGGCTCAAGAAGACGCAAATACAATCTTCGCAAATGCGTCGAGGTCAAAGGCGCTGCCGAACACAATCTCAAGGATATCGACGTCAAATTCCCCCTCGGCGTTTTCGTCTGCGTTACGGGCGTTTCAGGGTCAGGCAAAAGCACCCTCGTAAACCAGGTCCTTTTGGCTGCGTTACGCCGTCGCCTGTATGGCTCCCGCGAGCATCCGGGTAAACACAAGAGCATCCTCGGCATAACCCAAATCGACAAGGTTATCCAGATTGACCAGTCGCCTATCGGCAAAACCCCCCGGAGCAACCCCGCGACTTATACCGGCGCACTCGATGAGATTCGCAAACTTTTCGCCAAAACCCGCGAGGCCAAGATTCGCGGCTACAAAGCGGGCCGCTTCAGCTTCAATACCAAAGGCGGCCGCTGTGAATACTGCAAAGGCCAGGGTACGATGTTGATTGAGATGCACTTCCTTCCTGATGTGTATGTAACATGCCAGCAGTGCAAGGGCAAACGTTATAATCCGGAGACACTGGAAGTAACTTATAAAGGCAAAAATATAGCGGACGTCCTCGATATGCGGATTGAGGAGTCGCTGGAGTTTTTTGAGAATTTCCCCACGGTCATCCGCCTGCTCAAAATGCTCAACGACGTTGGCCTCGGATATATCAAATTGGGTCAGGCGTCAACAACGTTGTCAGGTGGCGAAGCCCAGCGGGTGAAACTCGCGGCGGAACTGGGCAAGGCGGCGACAGGCCATACCCTGTATGTTCTCGATGAGCCGACAACGGGGCTGCACTTTGCCGATATTCACAATCTGCTCAGCGTCCTGCAGCGATTGGTTGATTTGGGCAATACCGTGGTCGTCATAGAGCATAACCTCGACGTAGTAAAGCTTGCGGATTACATAATCGACCTTGGACCTGAAGGCGGCGAAGGGGGCGGGACGGTTGTCGCGGCGGGAACGCCTGAGGAAATTACCAAAAACGAGGTTAGTTATACGGGCAAATACCTCCGCAAAAAACTCGAAGAGGATGCGAAAGCTGAAAAGAGTATTTAGTGTTTAGTGTTGAGTTTTTAGTTGTGGATTCGCTGCGCGATGGTGATTTTGAAATGGGTCCCCTGTTTCAAAACCAAAGAAGCTGCTTCTCGGGGATGACGCAATGGGCTTGGCCATCCCTTTCGGGAGGCGTCAATTTTTAATAAGGAATGAGGCAATGGTGGTAAAGACGCTTAAATGGGCTGGTGGTATCGAGGGCTGTCTGGAGATTATTGACCAGAGAAAACTGCCGGTGGAGTATAAAATCATTCGCTGTTCTAATATTAAGCAGTTATATGATGCGATTAAGACGCTGGCGGTTCGGGGAGCGCCGGCAATCGGGGTAGCAGGGGCATACGGGGCGGTCTTGAGCTTGCAGGGTGTCTCGGCAAAAGTATTGCCAAAGCAGATATTGACAGTTTTGAAACGGGATTGCGAATACCTGGCGAGCAGTCGTCCCACGGCGGTCAATCTGCGATGGGCGATTGAGCGAATAGTAAAATGCGCGGGAAAAAGTGCGGAAGAGACGTTATTGGGACTTCGCAAAGTGGTTTTGAAAGAGGCCAATGATATTTGCTTGGAAGATATCGAGATGTGCCGCAAAATCGGCGCTAACGGCGCGAGGTTTATTAAGAGTGGCGCAGGGATATTGACGCATTGCAACGCGGGCGCATTGGCTACGGCTGGTCAGGGGACAGCCGTTTCGGTTCTGTATGAAGCGAAAAAACGAGGCAAAAAATTCAGGGTATTTGTCGATGAAACAAGGCCATTGTTGCAAGGTTCGCGACTGACCGCCTGGGAATTGAAACGGGCCAAAATCGATACGACGGTCATCTGCGATAATATGGCGGCTGCGCTGATGAGGGCAGGCAAAATCGATATGGTCATCACCGGCGCCGACAGAATCGCCGCCAACGGAGATGCTGCCAATAAAACTGGGACTTATGGCCTGAGCGTTCTGGCGAAAGCGCATAACATACCGTTTTATATCGCTGCTCCATCGAGCACTTTCGATTTGAAAACAAAGACGGGTAAAGATATTCCTATCGAGCAACGGTCAGCGGATGAGATTCGTTTCTGCGGTGATAAACAGGTTGCGCCAAACGGCGTTGATATTTACAATCCCGCGTTTGATGTTACGCCCGCGGAGAACATCACGGCGATTATCACGGAAAGAGGAGTCATAAAAGCGCCAAACGCGAGCAGGATAGCAAAGCATCTTAAAAATAGCAGATAGCGGGTAGCGGAGAGTTTAGAAGACGGAAGACAGAGGGCTGAGGACGGCTCAATTTTGGATTAAGCAATTGTCGATTGGCGATTTAGGGATGCTGATTTATGATTTTAGGGGAAATTTCAACCAAGGGGGATAGTTTGAAAATGGGTCCCCTGTTTCAAGTCAAGTAAGCAGCACTCGGGGATGACGCTGCGCGTCAATTTCAGATTTAAGAAGAGATTGCTTCGCTGCGCTCGCAATGACATTTTCTGCAAACGCTATGTTTTGTTATTCCCATTCGATAGTCGCGGGGGGTTTGCTGGAGATATCATAAACGACGCGATTTACGCCGCGGACCTCGTTTATGATTCTGCTCGAAATAAGCCCCAGCACCTCATAAGGTATCTGCGAAAAATCGGCGGTCATAAAGTCGGTGGTTTCGACGGCGCGGATTGCAATCACGTTTTCGAAGGTTCGGCCATCGCCCATAACGCCGACGGTTTGGACGGGGACAAGGATGGCGAGGGCCTGCGAGATTTTTCTGTATAGGCCTGCGGATTTGATTTCGTCGATTAGGATTTCGTCGGCGGCACGCAGGACTTCGAGGCGTTTGGGAGTTATTTCGCCTATTATGCGCACAGCTAATCCCGGACCGGGGAAGGGATGACGCCAAACGATGTGTTCGGGCAGGCCCAGGTATTCGCCAACAACTCTAACTTCGTCTTTGAACAGGTCTCTTAACGGCTCGACCAATTCGAAGCCAAGCTCTTTGGGAAGGCCGCCCACGTTGTGGTGCAGTTTTATATTCGCTGCGGGGTTGCCATCTTTGGCTCCTGACTCGATGACATCGGGATATAAGGTTCCCTGTGCAAGGAATTTGGCGTTTTTGATTTTGGACGCTTCGGATTTGAAGGCGGCGATGAATTCAGCGCCGATGATTTTACGTTTTTGCTGCGGGTCGGTGATGCCCGTGAGTTTGGAGAGGAATTGTTTTGACCAGTCAACGACGCGCAGGTTGATGTGGAAGTGGTCGCGGAAGGTGGATTCGACTTGTTCGCGTTCGTTTTTGCGGAGGAGGCCATTATCGACGAATATACAGACGAGGCGGTCGCCTACGGCTTTGTGGAGCAGGGCGGTTGTTACGGAGGAATCGACGCCTCCGCTGAGGCCGCAGATAACGGTGTGGTCGCCCACCTGTTTATTGATTCTTTTGACGGTATCGGCGACGAAATCGCTCATTTTCCAGTCGCCCGCGCAGGCGCAGATGTCGTAAAGGAAATTTTTCAGGATAATCGCGCCTTTAGGGGTGTGCGAGACCTCGGGGTGGAACTGGACGCCGAAGAATTTTTGTTTTTTGTGTTTTACGGCGGCGAAGGGGCAGGTTTTTGTGGAAGCGAGCTTGATAAAGTGATGCTCTGCATCCTCGACCTGGTCGCCGTGGCTTTCCCAGACGGTTGTTGAGTCCGGGAGGTTCGCAAGCAGGCCAGATTTATCGGTGATGGTGAGATTTGCCCGTCCGTATTCTCTGTGTTTTGCTGGGACGACTTTTGCGCCGAGGGTTTGGCAGCCAAGATGCATACCGTAGCAGATGCCGAGGATGGGAACGTCTAAATCAAAAATTTTCTCGTCACACTTGATTGCGTTTTTGTCATAGACGCTTGCGGGGCCGCCTGAGAGGATTATTCCTTTGAGGTTTTCTTTCACCAGTATTTTTGCGGGCGTTGATGCGGGGAAGATTTGTGAGTAAACGTTATGCTCGCGGACACGCCTTGCGATGAGCTGCACGTATTGGCTGCCGAAGTCGAGAATGGCAATTGTTTCGTGTTTCATAAATTCTTTTCACCGCAGATATCGCAGAGCACGCTGAGATTATTTTTTTAATTTCTTCTCTGCGGTCTTTGCGTGCTCAGCGGTAAAATTTAGTCCTCAAGTGGTTCGACTGTTGAATAGTTTGGCGATTCTTTGGTTATTTTTATATCGTGCGGGTGCGATTCGCTGACGGAGGCGGAGCTTACGCGGACGAAACGCGCCTTGGTCCGAAGCTCTTCGATATTTCTCGTTCCGCAATAGCCCATGCCGGCCCTTAGTCCGCCCACGAGCTGGTAAACAAAATCGCTGAGCGAGCCGCGGTAGGGGACACGACCTTCGACGCCTTCGGGGACGAGCTTGTCTTTGGAGGCGGTGGCTTTCTGGCCGTATCTGTCGGCGGAACCTTTTATCATCGCACCGAGAGAGCCCATACCCCTGTATTCCTTGAACTGCCTGCCCTTATAGATAACCAATTGGCCGGGGCTTTCGCGGAGGCCTGCGAAGAGCGAGCCGAGCATTACGGTTGAGGCGCCTGCGGCAATGGCCTTGGTGATATCACCTGAGTGGCGGATACCGCCATCGGCGATGACGGGGATATTGTGTTTGGAGGCCTCCAAGAGGCAGTTCATTATCGCGGAGACCTGGGGCATACCCGCACCGGAGATTATTCTTGTGGTGCAGATGGCTCCGGGGCCGATTCCGACTTTTACGGCGTTTACGCCTGCTTCGATGAGGTCTTTGGCGGCGTCGGCGGTCGCGATATTGCCCGCGATGACGTCGATACTGTAATTGCTCTTGATTGTTTTTACGGTGTCGATGACGTTTTGCGAATGGCCGTGAGCGGTATCGACAACGATTACATCGACCTCGGCGGCTATGAGGGCCTCGACACGTTCATAATCGTGGACGCCGACGGCGGCGCCGACTCTCAATCGGCCTCTCTGGTCGCGGGCGGCGATTGAATATCGCTCGACCCGGTCGATATCTCTCATTGTTATCAAGCCCGTCAAGTCGCCATTGTCATTGACTAGGAGCAGCTTTTCGACTTTATGTTCCTGCAGGATTCCCTTGGCCTGTTCGAGCGTTGTGTTGGGCGGGGCTGTTACGAGATTATTCTTCACCATAACCGAGCTGATTTTAGCGTCGTAATCCTTGAGAAATTTGAGGTCCCTTTTGGTTAGGATGCCGCGAAGTTTTCTGCCCTCGACGATGGGTATGCCTGAAACGTTCTGCTCGCTCATCATTTGCTGGGCTTTTCGGACCGGCTCATCGGGCGAGAGAGTAATCGGGTCTATTATGACGCCGTTTTCGGAGCGTTTGACCTTGACGACTTCCCTTTTCTGGTCGGCGACGGGCAGGTTTTTGTGGATTATGCCGATGCCGCCTTCCTGAGCGAGCGCGATTGCCAGCGAGGATTCTGTAACGGTGTCCATCGCGGCCGAGACGAGGGGGATATTTATCATGATGTTGTTGGTGAGGCGGGTTCTTGTGTCGGCCTGGCTGGGCACGAGGTCGCTCTTGGCGGGTATCAGCAGGACATCATCGAATGTTATACCTTCTGCGATGATTTTGTTCTTATCCATATATTGTTCTCCGGGGCCAATTGCTGATAATAATTAAACATAGAAGTATAGTAAAACGTTGCTGTTGCGTCAAATCTATTTTCCGCGAGGGAGACCAGTGATTATAATGAAAAAGCAAGGTAAAGCCATTTTTTGCGCCCATTTTGGGGGGTGTTGGGCGTCTTAAATATGAGAGCGTGGCTCTCGCCAGCGAGTTCCAATGCGTTGGAGATGACAAGTTAATGACCGAAAGACCGGACAGGCAATTGGTGGAATCGGCCCAGCAGGGCGACGGCGACAGCTTTACCGAGCTGTGCGGGCGGTATTACCCGGCGATGGTTGCGATTGCTCACTCTATAATCGGAGACAGACACCTTGCGGAGGATGCTGCCCAGCAGGCGTTTGCTGTTGCGGCGGTGAAACTGCCAGAGTTGCGACACGCGGACAGTTTCGCAAGCTGGCTTGGGGTGATATGCAGGAATTCGGCAAACGATATTGGCCGCAAACAGCAGAGAATATGTGACGTCGATAAGCTCTCGAAATTGCCGGCGAGGCAGGACGATTCGCCTGATACCGAGGAGGCGGTCCGTGAAGCGGTCGCCGGTCTTACGCCTGAGGCGAGAGAAGTGATTTACCTTCGCTACTATGATGGATTGCCTTACGAGCGGATATCAAAGGCGCTGGGTATTTCGGAGCAGGCGATAAACGGCCGGCTGCGAAGGGCCAAAGAGAAAATTGCCGAATATCTGAAACAAAAAGGGTTTGGCGAGGACCAATTATGAACGAGCGAAACGAAAAATGGCTGGATGAGCAGCTAAAGAAGACGATTGATTCTGGAAAGGTCGAATTCGACGGCGAACAATGGAAGCGAAAATACTCGGCCGAGTATCAGGAGCTTATCTCGCGAGCCGCAAGACGTCCGGATGTCCGGCGGTTTTCATGGGCGCGTCAATTTGTCAGAGTTGCCGCTGTAATCGCAATCGCGGCGATTGTGATATTGCTTACGCATCGCCAGTCGGATAAACGTGTTGAGCCGACGGTTGCAACTTTTGCAGAGGAAAGGTCGCCAGCTAAAATGCTGTCGCTTTTGTCACTGTCGCTTGCGTATCGGCAGGGCGGTTTGGATGCGGTGGATGAGCAATGCAACAAGGCATTTAAGATGTTAGGGCAAAAAAACACAAATGTATCAATTGGTGAACTGCTGAATTAGAACGGCAAGAAGCCGGAAAGGGATGATTTATGAGAACGATATTAAAAGGCATTTTGATTGGCGTGGTATTGTTGGTTTCGGCTGGGCGGGCATTCGCTTACCCGCCTGACAACGCGGCGGTGCTTTACTACAAGGCCTTCCTGCTTATGAAAGAGCCGAACGACACTGAAGAAATTATGCTGAGGCAATTATCAACGGATGATATCAAGGTTAACGCACAAGTTCGACTTTGCCTGGAATCCAACCGTGAGGCCATTAAGGAGGTAGTAACTGCCGCCCAGATTAAAAACTGCGATTGGGGCCACGATTTTTCGCAAGGTGCCTCAATGCCGCTGTGCCATCTAAAAAAATGCAGAGATACCGTATATCTGCTCGCTGCTGACTCAAAAATGCTGGCCGAAAAGGGCGATTATAAAACCGCCCTTGAGAGGTGTATTACGATGCACAGGATGGGAATACATCTTGGCGACGATATCCTGCTCCAGAAGGTTGTCGGGAGCGCAATGGAGGGACGGGCAAGCAAGCGTATTATGGAAATTCTGCCGCAGGCGTCGAACGATACAGCGACGCTTGAGTGGCTTAAAGGCCAGCTTGCCGATATAGCCAAGAAGTATCCTTCGATCGGGACGGCGATACAAAGTGACGCGGTATTTTTGGGTAATTCTTTAAACAGGGAAATGGTACTTGATGTGGCTCTCCATGGCTCCGAAAAAAAATTATCCAAGGACGATCAGGATAAACTGAACCAGGTTCTTAACCAGCATAATAACGATGCGTTCTATGCCAGATTAAGAGAGTATTATAAAAATGTTATATCGATAGCACATGTCGCTTATGATTTACCTTATCCCCAGGCAAAACAAAAACTAGAAGATTTATACGGGGAAATAAAAAACGCCGCCAAGGAAAAACCCGAGGCGATTATAACGCAATATTTATTTCCTGAACAAGATTTTTACGGAGTATTAAGCACAGAGACAAATCATAAGACACGTCTCAACGCGGTTCTTGCGGGAATTGACATTTATTTAATCAAAGCAAAGACAGGCAAGTTGCCGGATAAATTACCCGAGGGACTGCCCAGGGACTTGTTCAGCGGCAAGGACTTTCTCTACGAAAAGACCGATGCCGGCTTCACATTGACCGGGCAGGGTAAAGACCTCGACAAGGACATTGTTCATAAATACGAATTCAAGGTTGCGAAGTAACTATTCGAAATGGGGGCCTGTTGCTTTCCTCCTGTGGCGGGCCCTTATCTTTTTAGCGCAGCGAAACAGTCGGGGCAGAAGAGATGGCCTGAATCGATTTTGTGCAGCTCTCTCGGCGTAAGGTCGTTTCGGCCGCAGCAGTCGCAGGGCTGCGTCTTTTCGGGGGCGGGTATTTCGCGGATATCGAAGGGCAGCGGTTTTCTCTGTTGAGCGTTTGCTTCTTCCTGCACGCCGGCTTCGGCGTTGGCCTGGGCCGTCAATTCCTTCTGTATGCTCAGCTCTTCCTCGATTTCGGTGCGTTTCTGGGATTCTATTTTTGCCTGTTCTTCGGCCTTTAGTCGGGCGTCGGTTTGGGCCTTGAGGTTTTGTTCCAGCTCTGTTCTTGCTTGGCGTTCCTGGTTCAATTGTTGTTCGGTTTTTGTGAACTCGGCGGTCAGCAGCTCGATTTGCTTTTGCATTTGCTCTTTTGCCTGCGTCTCGGCGGCGATTTTTTTAAACGCCTCGCTGTTTGTGGAGGCAAGATTTGCCTGATGTTTTTCAAGCTCTGCTAATCGGTCGGCGTAGGTCCTGAGATTTTCCTGTGCGGATATTCTGTATTCGGTTTCCGCTTCCAGTTTGCGTTCGGCTTCGGCTTTTGCCTGTTGCAACGCCATCATCTGCGCCTCTATTTGCGAGACCTTTTGTGATTCGCTTTTCAGGTGTTCTTCCGCGGCTTCGATTACCCGCTCGTATGCCTCGGTTTTTTGCTGCAACTGCTGCTCGGCGGCATTTCTGGTTTCGGATTCGGTATCGTATTGCCGGCGGAGTTTTTCTTTTTCGTCTGTTTCCGTAACAAGCGTTTCTTCGAGCTGGGTAATTCGTTCCTCGTAAACTTTTGTCTGACTGGTCAACTGGGTTCGCAATTGTTTTTCGATGCCGGTCAATTCCGAGGCCTGTGTTTTTGCCTGTGCCTCGGCCTGCGCGACCTGCCGGCGATAAAGCTCGACCTGCTCTTCGAGCTGCTGACGCATCCGGGTTTCGCTGTTGAGCCGATTGCGAATATCTTCGGTTGATTGTTCTCTTTCGGCGAGCTTATTTTTCGCTTCAGTGAGGGCTTCGGCGTAATACCTTGCTTTTTCCTGCGCTGTGGCGATCGCCTCGCCGTATGCTTTCGCTTTTTCTTCCAACTGTGTGCGCGACTGTTGTTCGGCTTTCGCTTTTGCCTCGATTTCGACGCGGGCTTTTTCCTCCGACAATCGTCTCGCTTTTTCTTCGGCTTCCGCTCTGCCTTCGGCTTTAGCGAGCGCCGATGCCAAACCGGCTGCTCTTTCTTCGGCGTCCGTTCTTGTGGCGGCTTCAACTTCCAGTTGTTCTTCGGCCCGGTTTCTTGCCTGGCTCTCGGCGTCAAGTTTTCTGCGGGTTTCGGCAAGCGCGTCGCCAAGGTCTTTAACGCTTCGTTCTACTTTGGCCCTGTTCTGGGATTGTGAGGAGACCTGTTCCTTTAATTCCTCGATTGTCGCGGTAAGGGTTCTTATCTGCTGCTCCGCTGCGCCCCGAGTTTCGATTTGGCGGTTTAACTGTTCCTGTATATTTGCCAGCATCGCAGTGAAGCTCTTGATTTGTTCCTGAAGTTCGATTTTGGTCTGCTGTCTTGTCTGCTCTGCTGATTCTATTGCTTCTTTGGCTTTTAGCTCCGCTGATTCAATCGCCTCTTTGGTCCTTTGTTCTGCCGATTCGATTGCTTCTCTGGCATTTTGTTCTGCTGACTCAATTGTTTCTTTTGCCCTTTGCTCTGCTTCGGTTCGCGCCTGCGTTTCGGCCTGTGCGATCGCTTCGGCTCGTACCTTTTCTTCGGCATGTTTCTGGGCGAGGGTCTGCGATTCCGTTTTTAGCTGTGTCTGGTTTGCGAGGTTTGTTTGCAGTTGTGCCATAACGGCGGCCTGTGTCTCGAGGTTTCTCTTAAGCTCCTCAAGCTGCCCGGCATAATCGCGTAACTGTTTTTCCGCTTTTTCTCTTGCCTCCGATTGCGATTGTGCAATCGCCTGTGCCCTCACCCTTTCCATCGCTTCAAGTTGCGCCTTTTCTTCGAGATGTTGTTTTTCTTTGATAACTTCATTCAGTTGTTCCTGAGCTTTTGCTTTGTCCGTTGCCTCATTATTGAGGTTTCGTTCTATCTGGTTGAGGCGCTCGGCGTAAGCCGATAATTGTTCCTGCAATCTTGCCGTAACTTCGCGTTCGGCGATAAGCTGTTCTTCTGTCTGCGACCTTGTTTCTTCCTCCCGGCTTAACTGGTTCTGCGCGTCTGCTAACGTTTTCTGATAATTGCGCAGGGTTTCCTCGATTTGGCTTCGCTGGTCTATCTCCTCTTTCAGGCAGTCTTGTGCTGATTTAAGTAACTCAGCGGTTGCCCTGGTTTTTTCTTCGGCTTTCGCTACCGCCTGGCCGTATCCTGTCGCTTTTTCTTCAAGTTCAGCCCTTATCTGCTGCTCGACCTGTTGCCATTTTTGGGCCTCTTCCTCGACCTTTAACTGTGCCTGTGCTGTTTCTTTTGATTGTGCTTCAGCAAGGGCTTGGGCTCTTGCTCTTTGTTGTGCCTCGTTTTGAGCTTTTTCTTCCGCTTTCAACCGGGCTTGCGTTTCCGCTTTTAGCCGGTCTTCGGCGTCCTGCGCGACATTGGTTTCGAGGATGATTTGCTGTTTTGTCTTGTTCAATTCCGACTGCAGCTTCTCAATATCCTGTTTAAATTTCAGTTCCAGTGCGGCTGATTTTTCCGCCTGTGAGCGCGCGGCTGATTCCGCCTTTGTCCGTGCCTGTGTTTCCTCGTTTAGTTTTCGTTCTGCCTGGGTCTTTGCCTCGTTTGCCGATTTCGATTCGGCCTTGAGGCGTTCAAGCTGTTCCGTCAGGCGTTTGATTTGTTCGGCGGCGTCTGTTTTTGCCTTTTGTTCAGCGGCCAACTGCTCCGTCAGCAAGACCCTCGTTTGTGATTCGGCGTCTAACTGTTTCGCGAGATGTTCGGCCTGTGCCTGATATGATTTGGCTCGTTCCTGCGCGGTCGTTGTCTCACGGGTATAAGTTTGCGTCTTTTCCTCTAATTGAGCCATTGCCTGCCGTTCAAATTCGGCGTGTGCCTGTGCCTGTTCCTTTGCCGTCTGTTCGGCACGTTTCCTTGCTTCTTCGGCTGATGTTGCCCGTGCCTCGGCATGTGCTCGTTTTTCCGATTCAAGCTGAGCGTTTTTCTCCGCGAGCAAACGTGCGTTATTTTGCTGTTCGAGCTGTTTTTCGGCCTGCGTTTTAGCGGCGATTGCCGAGGCCAATTGTTCTGCCAGCCGGGTTTTTGCTTCGCTCTCGGTTTTTGCCGACTGCTGGGCATCGGCCCGCGCCTTTGTCTCGGTTTGCGCGACGGTTTGTGCCTGTAATTTCTCTTCGGCTGTCCGGGCCAGCGTCTCTTCCGTCTTTAATCTTGCCAGATTTTCCGCTTTGAGCTTTTCCTCGACTTCCAATCTTGCATTTGTCTGCGATTCGAGCTGTTGAGATAATTCCGCTGATTGTGCCGCGATTGCTTTTACCTGCTGTTCGGCGAGTTCTTTTGCCTGTTCCCCAGCGTTGAGCGATTCTTGTGTTTGTTTGAGGGCTTCCGTCAGCGTCCGGATTTTTTCTTCCGCTTTTTCTATCGCCTGGCCGTAAGCTTTGGCTTTTTCCTCAAGTTCCGCCCTTGCCTGTCTTTCGGTTTGCATAGCGGCTTGTATCGCGATTTCTGTTTTCTTTTCCGCGTCGATTCTGGCCAGTTGCTCGGCTTGTGCCGTCGCTATCTCTTTGACAACTTCTTCGCTTAGCCGGTGTATCTTCTCGTCGGCGGCTGTTCGTGCCTGACTTTCCGCTTTAAGACGCTGTTCGATGTCCGCCTGCTTTTTGGTTTGGGAGTCAAGCTGTGATTGCAACTGCTTTAATTCGGCTGTGATATTTTTTGTTTTTGTTTCGGTTTCAATTCGCGATTGCGTTTCAGAACGCAATTGTTCTTCAGCGAGTCGTTTTGCTTCTGTTGCGTCATTAAGTCGCTCTTCGAGTCGCGCTATTGCCTGGCCGTAGGTTTGTGCTTTTTCTTCAAGCCGGGCCTGCATTTTTTCTTCGGCCTGCTGGCGCAGTTGCTTTTCAATCTGAATTTGCTCCTGTGCCACGCTTGCGGCTTTGGCCTGGGCTTCCGCCATCGCTTCGGCCTTTGCTCTTTTCTCAGCTTCGGCCTGTGAGCGTTCCCTCGCAGCGGTCAGCAGGGTGTCGCTAATGTTCGATTTTTCCCGTAGCTCGGCTATTGTTCGCGTTTGCGTTTCGACGGTGTTCTTCAGTTCCGCGATTTGTTGGGCCTGACTGTTTAGTCGCTGTTGGTATTTTTCGGCTTCCGCGGTTTGTGTCTCGACCTGTTGCTTTGCTTGGGCGAGTGATTCTGCGTATTGACGTATTTTTTCTTCAGCTGAGGTGATTGCCTGCCCGTATACAGTCGCTTTTTGCTCTAATTCGGCTTTTGCCTGTTGGTCAGCCCTGATTTTCGCTTGTGTATCTACTTGTATCTGGTGTTCGGCCTGTTCGGCGCGGGTCTCGGCCTTGATTCTCAGTTCACCCTGCCGCTTTGCCTGCTCCTCGGCTATAGTTCTCGCTTCTGACTCTCTCTTGAATTTTTCTTCCGCCTCGCGCCGGGCTTGTTGTTCTTCTCGCAGCCGGGTTTCTGTCTGAATAAGGTTCCCGACGTATTGTTTGAGCTTGTCTTCCGTTTCCTGGAGCGATTGTGTCTGGGCATTCAATTTTACCTGGATATCCTCTATCGCCTTGCCGAAGGTTTGTGCTTTTTCGTGCAAATCCGATTCGATTTGTTTTCTGGCCTGCGATTCGGCGTAAAGCTGCTGTTCTACGATACCGCGGGCTTTTGTTTGTGCATCGAGGTTTTCCCGAAGTTCGCTAATCAGCAGGTGGTATTCGTCGATTTGTTTTTGCAACTGTGCTTTGGCTGATAATTCCGCCTGCAATCTCCCTTCGAGCTGTCGCTGGGATTCCTGAAAATCGCGGGTCTTTTCTTCGAGTTTGATTCGCGTCTGCTGCTCAGTTTTTATTCTCGCCTCGGTTTCAGTCCTTGCTTTTTCCTCCGCGACGATTCTCGCCCTGGTTTCCGCCTGGGCGATTCTCTGTGCCTCGGCCCTTGCCTGTGCCTCGTTATTGGCGATTTCCTCCGCTTTTTTTATCGCGTCGTAATACGCCTGCTTATCGGCTTTTTCCTGTTCCTTAGCTTCGATTTTTGCGAGCTTTTCCGCGTGGGCTTGCTCTTTTGCCTGAAGCTTGGCGTCAAGTTTCGCCTGTTTTTCAGCGAGCACCTTTGCCGCCGCCTCTGCTTTGGCTCTCTCTTTTACTTTTTTGGCGTTGAAGCAGGGCGCAAGGGGATGATGCGGCCAGTGCTTTTCTCCGCATATCGGGCAGGTCGGGACAAATTTCTCCTGACCATCCTGTGGGTTTGATTGTCCTTTTTCCCTTGTCCTGTCAACGTCCATTGTCAGCCCAAAAAACTTTTGTATCAGTTTCCGTTCTGATTGCGACTCGACTGAGCATGTCGAAGTTTCGCCAGCACCCGTTTTAGCGACAAAGTTGCCTATATGCGAATGATACCCAGTTTATAAAACAGGTGCTGGGGTCGCAGCCGGGAGTGAAATTTAACTTCCACTCCTCCGCTTCATTCTTCTAACAATTTCCCACAGAATTTTCAAGCACAAAAGATTTTATGGGACTTTCTCGCTCAATCCCGGCTTGGGTGTTAATACTGAGAGTGTATTTCAAATCAGTTTTTTTTCGCGTCAAATGCCCCGGCTTACCATTTCAGCACGGCGCCGGTGTCTGCGCTTGTGGCCATAGAGGCGTATTTGGCAAGGCAGCCGGTGGTGATATTTGGTTTTCTCGGCTTCCATTTTTTCTTACGGGCCGCGAGTTCTTTAGCGGACAACTTCACGTTTATTTTGTTGTTGGGTATGTCGATTTCGATTATGTCTCCTTTTTTCAATAATCCGATTGGTCCGCCGACCGCGGCTTCGGGGCTGACGTGGCCTATACAGGCGCCGCGTGTGCCGCCGCTGAACCTGCCGTCGGTGATGAGCGCGACTGATTCGCCTAATCCTGCGCCAACAATATAACTTGTGGGGCTGAGCATTTCCTGCATACCCGGGCCGCCTTTGGGGCCTTCGTAGCGGATGACGACGACGTCGCCAGCCTTGACCTTGCCCGCAAGGATTCCTTCGCCTGCCTCTTCCTGGCTGTCGAAAATGACGGCAGGGCCTTTGTGTGTGAGCATATTCTGTGCGACGCCCGCTGTTTTAATGACTGCGCCTTTCGGTGCGAGGTTACCCTTGAGTATTGCCAACCCGCCTGTTTTTGAATAGGCATTTTCGATTGTGTGAATAACCGCGGTGTTGCTGATTTTAGCATCCGCGATATTTTCGCCGAGTTTTTTGCCGGTAACGGTAAGCGCATCGAGATTGAGCAGCTTAGGCACCCTGCTTATTTCCTTTAGTATCGCGCTGATGCCGCCCGCGGCGTCAACGTCCTCAACGTGGAACGCACTCGAAGGTGAGACCTTGCAGATATTGGGGCACTTCGCGGAGATTTTATTTATCCGGTCGAGGTCATATTTAATTCCTGCTTCGCTTGCGACTGCCAGCGTGTGCAGAACGGTATTTGTCGAGCCGCCCATTGCCATATCGAGCGCAAGGGCGTTATCCATCGATTTGGCGCTGATTATATCCAACGGTTTGATGTTTTTTTCGATTAGCTGGATGATTTGTCTGCCCGCCTGTTTATAAAGCTCTTCGCGTTTCGGGTTGGTTGCCAATACGGTGCCGTTACCCGGCAGGGCGATGCCGATTGCCTCGCACAGGCAGTTCATCGAATTGGCGGTGAACATTCCTGAGCAACTTCCGCAGGAGGGGCAGCCTGCGGCCTCAAGCTCTTTCAACTGCTCTTCGTTGATTTTGCCCGCGTTGAATTTAGCGACGCCCTCGAAGATGCTGATAAGGTCAACGGACCTACCGTCTTTGGTTTTTCCCGCTGCCATAGGCCCGCCTGAGACGAAAATCGTGGGGATATTGAGCCGGACAGACGCCATCAGCATACCGGGGATAATCTTGTCGCAGTTCGGGATACAAATCATTCCGTCGAAGCAGTGCGCCTGCAGCATTGTCTCGACCGAGTCGGCGATTATTTCGCGCGACGCAAGCGAGTATTTCATACCGGTATGTCCCATCGCGATTCCGTCGCATACTGCTATTGTATTGAACTCGAAGGGCACGCCGCCCGCCTCGCGCACGGCCTGCTTGACAATCCGGGCTACCTTGTCGAGATGAACGTGGCCGGGAACTATCTCGCAAAAGCTATTTGCGATGGCGATAAAGGGCTTGTTGATATCGGCTTCGGCTACGCCGCAGGCGTGAAGAAGCCCGCGGTGGGGCGCTCGCTGAAAACCGCTCTTTATTTTGTCGCTTCTCATTTATCTTCCTTTCTGCAAAATCATGCCCAAACCCGGGCATTTTCAAAGCGTACATTGTAACGTTTAGGCGGCTGTTGTTGAAGAAAAATAGGTTGTTTCTATATCGCCAGCGGGTATAATGGTTGTTTCGATTTGGATAAACTTAAACTACACGGAAACTATACGGAGAACGAAATTATGTCAAAAAGCGGTATTTTCAGGGGTTTAGTGATAGCGGGGGTATGTTGCGGAGTGTTCGCATGGGGCTGTGAAAAGCAGGCACAGACAGGCCAGGCCGAGGTCAAATCACCGGCGCAACCACGAAAACAGTCAAATGGGCCGGTTAAAATCGCGCTGAAATCGTCCGTCGGCGGGCTGGATAAATATAAGATTACAACCATAGCTCGCAGAACCACAAAATGGCAGGGGCCGGTTCCCGAAAAAGCGGCATTTGACGAGAGCTTCAGTGAAGAACGCGTCGAAATGGCCGTTACGCGACGGATACAAACCGTTGACGCCAACGGCATAGCCACCGCGCAGGTATCAATCGATGGATTGAAATGCTTTTTCACGAGCAAGGGGCAGACAACCTTGGATTTCGACAGCACAAGGCATTCGGATTCCAATAACCCGTTAATACAGTTAATCGGCAAAACCTATATGATAGAATTCAATCCGCGAAACATTGTGACTTTTGTTGATGAGTTGCCGCCGGTCATGACTATGATGAAAGGCGGGACTGTTTCCGACAAGGAAGGAATCGAGATAGTTATGCCGGATTTGATAATAGAAAGGCACGGCACAATGCAATTGCCCAAACAGGGGCAGGAAATGCTTAAGGTGGGGGGCAAGTGGAGCTCAATAAAGACCTTTATATTCGGGAAAATGGGGCTGAAATCCTACGAAAAAATTTACACCCTTAAGGAACTGCGAAACGACGGACGAGAAATTGCGGTTATCGATATGAACGCGATACCAACCTCCGAAGTTGAGCCCAAATACGCCGGCAGGAAAGCTGAAGAAGGTGCGTCGCAGAAATTCGACTCGAAAGAATCATATACGGGAACCGGCGAATTTGACGTTAAAGCGGGCAGGATAGAAAATTACCATGAAAATCTCCAGGCAACCTGGACTGTCGCGCTTCCGGCAAAGCAGGGTGATACCTCGGAGCCGGTGGTGCTTAATATGTCCGCGGAACGCGGGTACAGCATTGAAAGAGTTAAATAATTCGGATTTGAACGAAAGGGACCGGATTGAACCAGACGAAAATTCTTATTGCGGCTCTCGTTGTCGGGATTATCGCCGGCTGCACCCCGGCGCAAAAGTCGGCATTGAATTCAAAAAGAACGCGGTTCACCGTTGATTTCAAGCCCGACCAGCCCCTTAAATACAAGTTTGTTAGCAGCAGGGAGATGGCGGTGGACTGGGGCCCGTCGAGAGTAGGTGACGCAAACAAGATAAACAGCTCGTCGGAATCGCTGGAAATGGTTGTTTCATATACGCCTGTTACAGTGGACCCATACGGTATTTCGACAATCCGGGCAAATTGTGAATTCGCGAGGGTAAAACGCACCTCGGCCCGCCCGCAGAATTGGAAGGAGGCAGCGGAAAGTTTCGCCGGCAAGAGCTGGACGTTTACCGTTGATGCAAGGGGCAAAATTGTGGACTGCGCGCAGTTTGTTGACGTGCTTCACCAGGCGGGTCAGCAGGCGTTCAGGGCCGACAGGAGCCATGGCCCCATCAAAGAGCCGGATATGCTTTATGATGTCATTGCCACGCAGTGGTTCCTGTGGGATTCCGTGTCGCATATAAGCAACCCGACAAAAGGTGTTGCCGTCGGCGAAAAGTGGAAGTCCGTGCTCCCGGCCCCCGCAACGATGATTCTTTTTGCGGCCAGAAACGTGAATTACACGCTGGAAGAAATCCGCCAGGACCCCAATGACCCCAATAACCATATAGCCGTCATAGGCGGTTCCTATTCTCTGCTGTGGCCAAATCCCTCCGAGTGGCCTGTTCCTTATACGGAGGTGTTCCAAATGAGCGGGATGTTTGGTTTTCTGCGGGAATATAAAGTGCTCGATATACAGGGACATGGGCAGGAGCTTTTCAATATAGAAGCCGGAAGAACCGAGCAGTACACTCAAAAATACACGATGCGGGCCACGGCGTCTATGCCTATGGGGCTGAGCGGCGTAAATCCGAAGATAGCCATTGAGCAGACAATTACAATGCAACTTATAGCCGCGGGGAAAAAGAATTGATAATCAAGAGGAAAGCGTTTTGGAGGTTATCAGTTTGAAAAAAAAGAATCTCTGGGCTCCGTGGCGAATCGGGTACATACAGGGTCTCGCCGACAAAAACGAGTGTTTCATCTGTAAAAATATCAAAACCCCGCAGGATGACGACAAGAATCTTATCCTGTGGCGTTCCAAAAACTGTATCGCGGTGATGAATCGCTTCCCTTATAACAACGGGCATCTGCTCATTGCACCTGTCCGGCACATCCACGATTTCAGCGAGGCGAACGACGAAGAACTTCTTGAAATGACAAAGCTGACAAGGGACGCCCAGAAGGTTCTTTCTCTTGCGATTAAGCCCCACGGCTTCAACATCGGCATCAATTTCGGCAGATGCGCCGGAGCGGGATTGCCCGACCATATGCACATACACGTTGTCCCCCGCTGGAACGGCGATACCAATTTTGTCCGGGTTTGCAGCGATACATACCTCATCAGCCAGAGCATCGAGGAGCTTCTTGCGGTATTAAAACAAATAAGCGCCCAAAACAATCTTCCAGTTCTGTAATTATGCGTTCAGAGCTTGTCCCTTACGCGGTTAGTGAAAAATCTGGCAAAGGCCGGCTGTTTGCCGAAGAACCGCATCCCTATCGGCTGGATTTCGAGCGCGACCGCGACAGGATAATTCACTGTGCGGCGTTTCGCCGGCTTGAAGGCAAAACGCAGGTCTTCACACCCGGTCTCGATGACCATTACCGCACGCGCCTTACTCATACAATTGAGGTTGCCCAGATTGGCAGGACCATCGCAAGGGCGCTTGGTCTCAACGAGCAACTGACCGAGGCGATATGCCTGGCGCACGATTTGGGTCATTCGCCTTTCGGCCACACCGGCGAAAGCGTTCTCAATAAGCTGATGGCTGATTTCGGCGGCTTCGAGCACAACAGGCAATCGCTACGGGTCGTTGACTTGCTTGAGCATCCTTACCCCGATTTCGCGGGACTTAATCTGACTTACGAAACCCGGCTGGGGCTGGCAAAACACAGCAGCCCGTACGATAAGCCGGAGGACGTTGATTTTCCTGAGCTGAATTGTTCGTTCGAAGGCCAGATAGCGAATGTCGCGGATATGATAGCCGTTAATTCGCACGACCTCGAAGATGGTATGCGGGCGGGACTTATCGAGGCGGAGCAGTTAAAAGACATAAGGTTGTTTCAGGAAGCCAAACAACGGGCACAGGCAGACAGGATTGAGGATAGAATCGTCCGCCGGACGAGAAGCGCCAAGGCGATTATAGATATACTTGTTGGTGATTGTATCGAGCAAAGCAGCCATGCAATTCGTCAGGCAAAAATTAAAACGCTTGATGACATATATAGCCGGCGGGAATGTTTGATTATCCTGCCCGAAAAAAGTAATGCTGAATTGGAAGAGCTGGAGCGATTCCTTCTCGCGAATTTTTATCAGCATCCTTCGCTACTTTCTGTCGGCAAAAAAGTCGAGCAGTGGCTTGCCCGGCTTTTCGGGCATCTTTGCAATCAGCCACAGCTTATGCCGGGCTATTTCCAGCATTTCATTGAAAAACAGGGTCTCCAGCGGGCCGTCTGCGATTACATCGCGGGGATGACGGACCGTTTCTGCCTGAAAATGGTTGAGGAAATCTAAGGCCGAATCGTTATAATCCATAACATTTAATTTTTCTGCGGATTTGCTGGTTTTATGAAACGTCTTCTTACATCTTGTTTCGGCCTTGGCTGGCTGCCTGTGGCGCCCGGGTCGTGGGGGTCGTTGCCTTCCGCGATTATCTTTGGTCTTGCCTGTTATTTCGGTGTGTCGGCGGCGATTCCGGTATTGCTGATGATTGCGCTTATAGCAGCCGGTTCGTTTGTATGCGTTAAATTCTCACACGTTGCCGTTGCCGCGACGGGCAATGAAGACCCCAACGAGGTGGTGGCCGACGAGGTTGCCGGTCAGGCGTTGACGTTTCTGGCGATGCCGTTGCTGATGGCTGATGTGTCGGGCGGTCAGATTGTTTCGATTGTTGCGCTCGGTTATTTTTTATTTCGGTTATTTGATACGGTCAAGCCCTGGCCTTCGTATCGGCTCGAAGAATTGCCCGCCGGCTGGGGGATTCTCGCCGATGATTTGATGGCGGGGGTGTATGCGGGAATCGCGTTGTTCATTTCCGCCAAATTCTGGATTCTTAAATAATTTTGCTGTCAACAGTAACAGGGAGCATTAATGGCTACAACGGAATACAGCCCCGATATATGCAGGAAGCTCCAGGCGAAGTATCAGGTTCTTGGTCTTCATCGTCCGATGCGGGTCAGCAGGTATGACGCTGGGACCGAGCTGGTTTACAATGTTACGGGCCTCAAAACGCCGGACACCGCCCGAGTGCGTTTGCTGATAGAAAAATTCATCGGAGGTGGGTTCGCAGGCCAGGTTTACAGGGTTAAAATCCTTGAGATTCAAAATGCGACCGCCCACATTGCGGGTATCGAGCAGAGTGGTGTTTACGCGATGAAGATTCTCGTTCCGCCGTCGGGTTTTGCCTGCCTGTTTCGTGATATCCTTTATAAGATTGGTTTTCAGGGGCCTTTCCAGCTTCAGGTCAATCCCGCGGCGGCAAGAGCAGGCGCGCTTTGGCAAAAATTCATCAGGCA
>Ga0187873_1000105_pt1 | contig 96400 bp, 71 predicted proteins | sample June2016WEW_16_1_2_FD_133012 | JGI IMG/M metagenome (GOLD analysis project Ga0187873, IMG submission 133012) | Peatland microbial communities from SPRUCE experiment site at the Marcell Experimental Forest, Minnesota, USA - June2016WEW_16_100 | ecosystem: Environmental > Terrestrial > Soil >...
ACATGCGTAACATGTTCGACGGCCGGGCAAAGCTAGAGCCGTTCGACAACGACCGCTATCCCAGTGTTCGTTGGACGACTGCGCGGGATGTGCTCTCAGCGCGTCAAGTTAGCTAGCCTGCGCGCCGGCAAGAGCTCGGTGGGCGCCGAAACGATAGCCGGCGCGCGCAAGCGCCGCGCCGATCGCTGCGAAGTCTTTCCCGCCGTGGGACGTTAAAACCCCGCACACGTTTTCAAGCACGATAAGCGACGGGGCGCGCCCTTCGTCGGCGAGCGTCTTCATGAGGCGCCAGAAGGGCCAGAAGGTTCCCGAATGCTCGCCCCTCAGGCCGCCGGGGTGAGGTTAGCCCCACTGAGGTTCACCCCCCGAAGGTCTGCCCCCTCAAGATCTGGGAATATCCTCGAATTCTCTACCCTCCACTTGTTCCAAGCGGCGACCCCTTGATCGAGAATCTTCAGGTGTTCTGGGTTGGCCATGGTTTGAACCTCGGTATTGGTAGATGGAGGGAAATACTCGCATGGACGGAGAGAATTGTGAAGAGCGGAAGGGGACAGTTGACAAAACTGCGCAACTCAATCACCGGAGGCCCATACAAGGTTGGTAGGGTGAAGTGACGGGGGACTGAGGCGGGACAGGAAAAGGATGCTTCTTGCGCGGCTCCTGGTCAGCACGCCATGCCTTCCCGGACACGGCGATCAGGCAGAAACCGAGGGATAGCATGACGCCTTTCCCCCGGTGTTACGCCAACACTTAGCCGATAGCCTCGTCATTAGGCCTACCTGATCCTCAGTTTGATCCTCACTTAAGCGCTAAAACAGCCTAAAAGGGACTACTTCCTGGGTCCAACGGCCCAGTAAAGTCAATGATTTACCTACTTGCAAATAGCCTGAGTCGGTTTCGTAAACCGAGGGTCACCAGTTCAAGTCTGGTCGCCGGCTCCACTTCATCCCTCGGCTGTTCATCTATGGGCTAACAACCGGATTATGAGCCTGAGTGCTTGAGGAAAGGGGGTAACACTCCAAAGCAGGGGTTCTCTTCGCAACCTGGGATGAGAGATCCGTAAGCGTATTTGAGATCTTGGAGGAAGCCGCCCGAAGAATCTTGGCGTGAGGGGAGAAAGGATAAGCCTCTGGTTGTCCCCCGCTTAGTTTTGTCCTCGCTTGCAACCAACCTGAGAGCTTTTATTGCGCGCGGGCCTGTCCGATACGGCCTGTAGTCAAAGCCTTCAGGTGCTCATCGAGTTTCTTGCTTGCCATCTCCCGCAGGGCGTGCCCATAAGGGACCAGTTCAAGACTCAGCCGATCGCACGTGGATTCAAACTCCTGAAACACCTCATGGAAGCACGCTTTAGCACGAGCCTGACCATCCTCAATCCCCACACCGATTTTATGCAGTCTCACACTGGCCTTCTCGGCCAGCTTATCGATTTGAGCGGCGAGGTCGGCACGAACCTTGTCGAACCTATCCAGCAGGAGGGAGTAGGATGCGCTGTCGTGCTCGATCCGGCGAGTTAGAAAACTTCCCTGCAGCCGGACGGCGAAATCGAACCAGCGCCCGCGGACTAACTGCCGGAGCGCTTCACTGACCGAATAAAACTGCCTGGATATGCGGAAGATCCCCGCTTGCAGCTCGGAGGGACTGATGCGCGTGGAACAAACCACGGCGTGCTGAGCATCGAAGAGCTGCCAGTCGCCCCAGGCGAAGATACGTTTTTCCTCGGCCAGGCGACGGGTTAGGGGAGGGCCAGGGAGGGCAGTGAGCGCGAAGAACTGGGTCGTAGTGAGCTGTGATTCCCGGGCAAACTCCAGGGTCTCGCGCAGGGTCTCCGGCGTGTCGGCGTCGGAACCCAGCACGAACATGCCATGAACACGGATCCCCACTTCGTTGAAGGCCGCGATGGCTTTGCGGTTCTTTTCGAGTGTCGAGTGCTTGTTGAACAGCTTGAGGGTTTCTTCGTTCACGGATTCAAGGCCAACGCAGACCATCACACAATTCGCACGCTTCATCAGGCGCAATAGTTCACGGTCTTGTGCCGTTTCGACCCGCACCTGCGCGAACCAGCGCGGCATCTTGACTCCCTCGGAAAGAAGCCGATCGAGCAACCGCACAGTCCGGGCGCGGTTAGCCGCAAAGATGTCGTCGCCGAAAAAGATCGGCTTGCCGTTTCCACGGATGGTGTGGCGAATCAGCTCGACCGCCGCATCGTCGCTCAGAAACCGAAATCCCCGGCCGAAGTTCTCGATTACCCCACAGAACTCACACTCATACGGGCAGCCGCGCGAAGTGTTCACAACGCTGTGCGTGATCCCTCGGTTGGCGTGGTCGGAATAGACGGGAAAGGGAAGTGCGGAGAGCTCTTCGCTGGTCAGGTACGGACGGTTAGGATTGCGAATCGTTTCGCCATCGCGGCCCCGATAATCCACTCCCAACAAATCAGTGAGGTTTGGGCTCTCGAAGTCATCTTCCAGCCGCTCAAGCAATAAAGGCAGGGTGGAATCCCCTTCGTGGTTGACCACCACATCGCCAAATTGCAGAGACTCTTCCGGCAGCGCCGTGGAATGTGGGCCTCCGAAGAGGATCTTGACGCAGGGATTCATGGCGCGAACTCGCTGCGCCAACTCATACGACTGATTTGCCGTGCGCGTGATGGCCGAAATACCCAGGACGTCCGTGCCGGAAAGCCGCTTCCAATCGTCCCCATCCAGCCGCCCGGGAACGCGGTTGTACTGTGGTTCGAGCGTGGCGATGTCCTCATAACCCGTGCGGCGGCAGATCGCTTCGAGCAAGGGCACGCCGCGACCCGGAAATCTGTGCAGGGAGTAAACGTCTTTCGCCGTCCGGCCGTCCAGCCGGCCATCGACCGTGGCGGGCAGCTCGACAAGCGTAATACGAAGATCCTTCACGAAAGCTCCTTGACTCTACGTGAACAACGATAGTGGCCCGGCACTTTCTCTGACTGCAACGCTCAGGACTGGGAGCCACCAAACGGGGCCCCGCGAAAGTTTCCCACCTCGCCGGTTTGAAGTCTGTTCAAAATTGCTCATACGTCAGATCTTACTCGGTCGGGAATCTTCTGCCGCGGGTGGCGGCGAGTGCACGTCCGTACCAGGGCCAGAGACAGGATACCGCGGCGGCGCTCAGACTGCCAAACAAATCTCTGCTCGTCCAGTCGGCGAGAGAAATCGTCAGGCAGGAGCCAGCGTAGCGCGAACCTCTGCGGTGTGAGGTCCGCGGCATTTCACGCCCGCCAGCGCTCCCCGGCTCGGTTCTCAATAGGGCCGGGCTTGCCCCCGCCCCGCCATTACTTCCCTCGCCCTTGACTTGCACAATACGGCGTGGTACATAGCACGCAGGTGCGCGCCCTCCTGAGCGCGCACGATTAGCGACCAGCACTTGCGCAGATGAAAGACTCCAGGCGGGGGGTGCCATGTCTGAGGGAGGCGCGGCGTTGGCTCGCGCGAAATCCTAGTTAAGGGGAGGCCATCATGTTTCTGTTTACCGGTAAGTTAAGGCGGGGGGAGAGGTTGGCCGGAGGACTGCTGGCGGCATTTGCGCTGGCCCTTCTTCTGGCCTCTTCGGCCCTGGCGCAGATTGGCACCGGCAGTATCAGCGGAGTTGTTCTCGATAGTTCCGGCGCGGTGATTCCTGAGGTCAGGGTCACCGTCACCAATGCTGACACCAATATTCACCGAGACACGATGTCGACCTCGAGCGGTGACTTCTCTTTCCCGGGCTTGCTTCCCGGGCACTACTCCCTGAGTGCCAAGAAGGAGGGTTTCCAGGTAACGAACGTGCCCGCCTTCGAGTTGCAAGTCGATCAAAAGGCTCGCCTCGATCTTACCCTGCAAGTGGGTCAGGTCTCGCAGTCGGTCAATGTCGAGGCGACCGCGCCCCTGCTGGACGCGGAATCGGCAAGCGTGGGGCAAGTTATCGAAAACCGCCGGGTTGTGGAACTGCCTCTCAACGGGCGCAATTTCCTCGACCTCACGACTCTGTCCCCCGGCGTGACTTTCACCAAAGACACCAACATGAACTTCGCGGAGATTCGCGAAGTCGGCCGCCGGATTGTTGATCAATACTCCGTGGGTGGGGCCCGCACTCAGGACACAAACTTCCTCCTGAACGGCGCCACCAACACGGAGCCTGACTTCAACACCTTCGCCGTGGTTCCGTCCATCGACGAGATTCAGGAATTCAAGGTGCAGAGCAACTCCTACACGGCGGAGTTCGGTCGGGGCGCCTCGCAGATCAATGCCACCACCAAGTCCGGCACGAACTCTCTCCATGGCACGGCGTACGATTTCCTTCGCAACGAGTCGCTTGATGCCCGCGACTATTTCGATGGAATCTTCCAGCCGGAGGGTTCTCCGAAACCACCCTTCAAACGCAACCAATTTGGGGCCACCGCGGGAGGCAAGATCCTTCGCGACCGGCTTTTCTACTTTGGAGCCTATGAAGCGTTGCGGCACCCCTCCAGTGGCCTTTCCGGCCTCACGGTCCCGACGGCTAAGGCTCGCACCGGCGACCTGTCGGACTATGCCGGTGTCAGCAACATCTTCATGCCGCACGTGCTGGGCACGGACGAGAGCGGCAATGGCATCATCGGCTACGCCGATGCGCCCGTGAACACCATTCCCAATACACTTCCAGCGGGTTGCTTCAATCCGAGTCCCGATACGAATGTTCCCTTTGCCAACAACACGATTCCTACGGACTGCATCAACCCAGCCATCGCCAAGTTCCTAGCCTCATCATCTTTGCTCCCTCCGCCCAACGTCTCTGGAACCCTGGTCAATAACTACCGTGGGACTCTCCGCTCCCCGGAAACGGACGACCAGCTTTCCGGGCGCATCGACTACAACCTGAATCCCAACATGAACCTCTACGGGCGCTATTCCTGGGCCCGCGAGGATGCGTCCAATCCCAGCCTTGTGGTGGGAACCGGTACGGTCGACGCGGTCAAAACGCAATCCTTGACCCTGCACCATTCCTGGACGATGAGTCCTCGCATGGTGAATGCGTTTCATGCCAGCTACATGCGGCTTAATTCCGGCAGCTTGGGTGACTTTGCGGGCAAGACGGACGTGGGTTCCGAACTCGGCATCCCCGGCTTGTCCACCATCCCGCTGGACTGGGGACTGCCCAGCTTTGGTGGGGACGATCCCTACTGCTGCGTCGGTGAAAGCGCCTTCGGTCACCCTCTGAAGAACACCGACAACATCTTCGAGTATGGTGACGACTGGTCCCTCAGCCATGGCCGCCACCTGATCAAGGCCGGCGCCAACCTGCGGCGGGAACAACTGAACGTCACGGCTCACAACATCGCCCGCGGAAGTTTTTCTTTCAAGCGTGAGGCGACCGCCGAGGTGGGGAGCTGCGAGGATAATTCCGAGACACCCTGCCAGCCCGGTCTCAGCCTGGCGACCTTCCTGCTTGGCATCAGCCGCGACTCCGAGGTTGCGGTCGGCGATTCCTACGTACACCTCCGTCGCTGGGCGCAAGCCTACTATATCCAGGACGATTTCAAGGTGACCAAGAACCTCACTTTTAATTTCGGCCTGCGTTACGAGTGGGCGCCCTACTGGCACGACACGACCAACTCGATATTGAATGTCGATCTCAGTACCAGCCCTGTCTCGGTGATCCGGCCGGGCTCGGGTGATCCCTACGCAGGCTTCCCCCCAATTCGTTTGGATGCGGACCCTAATTCCCCCACCTACCTTCCCTTCGTTCGCAGCAACAAATTTGGCTCGTCGCTTACCACCGCGGACAGAACCGACTTTGCCCCCCGCTTTGGATTTGCCTGGACTCCCGGGTGGGGACGGGGCAAGACCGTCATCCGGGGCGGGGGCGGCCTTTTCTTTTCGCCTGAAGTCGCCAACCCCTGGTTCGACATGGCGCGCAGCGCCCCGCGCGCCTTCAAACTCATCCGCAAAAGCGGCTTCTCGATTGTTGACCAGGTCTTTAACTCCACCTCCCTGGTCAAGACCAAACCTTCCATGCAGAGCATGGATACGCACTTGAACACGCCCCAGATCAAGCAATGGAGCTTGAGCTTCCAGCAGGAACTGCATGCCAACTACATGCTGGAAGTCGCTTACGTAGCTTCCGCTTCCACTCACCTCCCGCACTTGATCGATTTCAACCAGACCATGCCGCTGATGAATGGCGACCTGGTGGCACAGCCCGTCACCTACCTGCAGGAGCCTTATCGTGGCCTGGGTGTTTTCAGCAACAAGTTCGTGCACAACGACACCAGCAACTACAATTCCCTTCAGGTCAAACTCGAGAAGCGGTTTTCGTCAGGCTTCTCGTTCTTGACGGGGTACACTTTCTCGAAGTCCCTGGATACCGCCTCCTCCACTCGTGACGGCGGTGCAGGCGGTTGGGCAGCCCAGGGGACTCCCTCCCCGTTCGACCGCAAGAGGCTGGATTACGGACCCTCCGTGTTCGACGTTCGCCAGAACCTGGTCAACAGCGCTCTCTACGAGTTGCCCTTCGGGCACGGAAAGCACTGGGGCCAGAGCTGGAGTGCTCCCGCGGACAAGTTGCTGGGCGGCTGGCAAATTGGCGGCATCGGCGTCGTCCGCGGTGGTTTCCCGGCCTCGTGCCTGGTCGATGTGGGCCCTGCGATTGACAACGTCGCGTACGAAGTCGACTACTGCAACCAAGCGTCGAGCGTGAACCCCAATAGCGGGCCGCGCAATATCCATCAATGGTGGGACCTCTCGTCCTACCGCATTCCCAACGATTCTGAAGTCTTCGGCTACGTTGGCAAAGCCACCCTGCGGGGGCCGAACTTCATGACCTTTGACTTCAGCGCCATGAAGACCACCAACCTTACAGAAAAGTTGAAGCTGCAATTCCGGTTCGAGGCTTTCAACCTGCTCAACCATCCGGTGTTCAGCATGCCGGTAACCGTCCTGGATTACTACCCCAACCTTGACTCATCCGGACGCCCCATACCCCAATTCATCGGGAACTCTGACTTGGGCAGCTACTACGGCACCATTGGCTCCACTGCAACCTCCATGCGTCAGTTGCAGTTCGCCCTGAAGTTGCTTTGGTAGGAGGAAAGCTCACGTTTCTCACTTGGCCGGGGCACCGCAGGCTGTGCCCCGGCTTTTTGTTTCTGCGGCTCGCGAGCTTGCAACTCATCTGTATCGCGCTCGTGGGCGACATGTCACATACGCCTCAGGATGGCGCCTTCGAGCAGCGGTTGCACCGGCTTGTCTCCGATGTGAATATGGTGACCTGCCGCTTCGGACCAAAGGGTACGAAAAGCTTATGAAAGTCCTTGCGTACAGGGGAGTACACGGGCGCTTGCCAACCCTCCTGCTAGCGCTGTCGCTATCCTGGGCGCACCCCGCCTTGCCTCCGGACGAGTCGCAACACACAGGCGTTCCCGCCGAAGAGCTTTTTCGAAACGCGCAGGAATCAGCACGCCGCGGAGACTATGCGCAGTCGGAGAGGCTGTACCGGCATTTGCTGGCGGTTGACCCTACGATTCTAGCTGCACGCGTAAACCTCGGCTTGGCGTGCTATTGGCAGCGCAAGGATCGTGTGGCCATCGACGAATTGAAGAAGGCTTTGCAGGTCAATCCTCGCGAGTACAGCGCCTTGCTGTTCTCCGGACTCGCTTACCTGGATTTGGGTGAATATGACCTGGCACAGAAGCAGTTGTTCGCGGCGGCCCGGGTGAAGGACACGGAACCCCTTTTGTTCTGGGCTCTGGGCAGCCTGGCCATGACTCACGGCGATGCTGACAATGCCGTCTACCTTCTGGAACGGAGTGTGGCACTTGACCCCAACAATGTGCCGAGCGTATGGTTGCTGGGCCAGGCTTATGCGCGCCTGGCGTACCGGGAGGGAAAGCACCCCGAGGCGCCTGCAGATTACGCCGGCCTTGTCGAGAAGACTCTGCAATGGCTGGAAGCGCGCCAACCGGATTCTCCGCCTGTTCATGTGCTCAAGGGCGACGTGTTTGTTGCCCGCAAATTAACCCTCGCAGCCTTGGCCGAATATCGGCGAGCTCAGCAACTGGATCCAAACTGGCCGGACATTCATCTCCTCATCGGCTCGTTACTAGGTTTGCTGGGCGAATGGGATGAGGCCTTGGCCGAATTGCAGTTGCAGTTGCGGGCCTCCCCTGACGATACGCGTGCGTTCACGGAAATGGGCAGCGTTCTCTGTCGCGCGGGGCGATACCAGGAGGCCTTACCGGCCCTACAGAAGGCGCTCGGCCGGGACCACAACAACTACGAGGCTGCGTACCGGTTGGGCCAGGTTCACGTGAACCTCGCTGAGTACGCGTCGGCAATCGCGCCACTCGAAAGGGCGACGCAGCTTGAACCGGGAAAGAGTGATCCCTATTACCTTCTTCACCGTGCCTACCGGGCATTGCAGCAGCCGGAAAAAGCTGACTGGGCCCTTCAACAGTTCAACCAACGCAAAGCGGGAGGCCAGTGAACTCGGTGTCATGGGAGTACTCCGCGTTCACCTGGTCGCGGGCTCCGGATTCGGCTTCGTTCATGCCGCACGGCGAAAAAGGCGAGCCCGAGCCGCACCTATTCGACAAGCGGCGTGACCACGGACCTTCCGTGTTCGATGTGAACAAGCGCTCGACTGACAGCCCTGCTCCCCGCAGAGCTCCGCCAGCCGCAAACCCGCTTCCGCGATTCTGGCGGGCGAAATGACACACGCCACCCCAGGCGCCCTGTGCGCGACAGGCTCCCTTGTAAGTGCGCCTGAGAGGGTGGAGGCGAAAAGGGGAAGTCACACTGTGAGGTGGGCAAACCCGGGGCGGGCCGCGTTACTCGTTTCGACCCAGCGAAGCAAGTGGGCGTGCACCTCCCGCGTCATCGCGATGAACTCCACGGCCATCCCGACATTAGGCTCGACGCGGCGCACAATGGCCTCGACTTCAACGGGTTGGGAAATTTCCCCACCGCACAAGTGCAGCCGGATGGTCCGGCCCACCGGGAAGGGCCGGTCGTCCTCAATGAAGGCCCCTGTGGGGCTGAGGTCCCGGAGGACCGAGCGCAAGCCTGGGTATTCCACGATGATAGCCTGGTGGGGAACGATGCGGACCGAAGTGCGACGCTCGGACTCTGGCGTGGGTTCGCTCGCGTCGGAGACCCGAGCACTCTCGATGGTGGCGGCAACCCCGAGCCGGCGTTCGCGGATCTCACTGCGCACAATGCGGCCCCCACAGTCGAGTTTGAGTGGGTCGCTGCCGGTCAGGTCACTCGGGAACACGATCGCGAAGCTGACGGGCAGCCCGGGCGACAGCGGGCCCTCGAGAAAACAGTAGACCCCGTTGTGGGACACATCGCGCGTGGTTCCGCGCGTGCGGTGAATTTCGTCGTCGGAAGAGAGCCACTCCAGGCAGATGGGCAGGACCAACGGCAGCCGCGTCGTGTTACGCCGCTCAGGGTTGAGAGTTGGTGGCATGCGTGTCATCTCCGTGGGTCGCTGGCGGCCCGAAAGATGCGAGGAACCCGGCCATGTCGCCGTAGGCCTTGTCCACGGCGTCTACGACGGTCGGGAGGAATTGTTGTCCGCTGCCCCTGCGAATCGCTTGCAGGGCTACGTCCAGGCGCTGATAGTTGTGGTAGCTGCGCCGGGAGCAGATGGCGTGGAGGGTGTCGGCCGCGGCGACGACGTTGGCTTCCACCCGAACCTCCGTCTCACCCAGCGGGTAGCCGCCACCGTCGGGACGTTCGTGGTGGCGCAGGCAAACGGAAGCCACCGTCGGGTTGATCGGGCAGACGATTCGGAAAGAGTGGTAAGGGTGCTGCTTTAGAATCGTCCACTCCTGGCCGGTCAGGGGGCCGTGTTTGGTGAGGATCCGATCCGGAATGTGAATCTTGCCGACGTCATGCAGCAGCGCCGCCAGACCCACATCGATACCCAGCACGCGCCCGATCTTCTCCGTAATCTTCTGCACGGACCGGCAATGGCTGGAGGTGTACTGCTCTTTGGAATCCAGGGCCATGGTCAGTGATTCCACCATGCGCGTCAGGCCCTGGATGGTCTGCAACTCTTCATAGAGTTGGGCGAAGCGCACAATGGCCCAGTGGACGAGGTCGTCGGCTCCGACGAAGCTGCCCAGCACGTTGGGCAGATGCTTGGCGGTGTCACGCAGGGCGTCGAAACCCTTGATGAGCTGCCAGCTCCGAAAGCCCTCGCGGCCCTGCCGCAACACCACGTGCGCGAGGTAGCGCTCCAGCCAACTGCGGTCGCCCTCCCCGGCCTTCTCCATGGCCTCCAGGCAGCGCTCGGCCATGCGCTCGAGTTCGTACAAGGGACGGGAACAATAGGGAGTGTCGGCAAGCTCCTTCAGCTTGGTGGCGTAGACACCTATGAAGAGCTCCCGCTCTGGACAGTTACGGGTGGTCGGCACGGCAGCTTCCTCTTCCCCAGTTCCAAAAACTCCGGCAGGTCGCGTGCTCTCCCCATGCTCAACGAGCCGCCCCAAGCCGAAGCAGCAAAACTCAGCACGCCAGAAAAAGCCGTGCTATTAGATGCTAAGATAGTTGGTAACCGGATGAATGTCAATAGGATTGTAGTCTCATGTACTATATGAGTATTGCTTTCATAATACCACCCGGGTCTATGACTTTCCTGGTCTGCACGGGTCGCATCTTCCTTCAAAGTGCCTTTCGTCACACGCCGTCTCCCCGTCTTTCCACAGAACCTCAAAGTTGGGCGCGAGGATTTTCTGCATCCACTTCGTGATTAAATCCACGGGCATAGGTTAGCCATGACGATCTTAGGGAGCAGAGGGTGCTTCCTGATCCGCACCTCCGCGATCTCTTCTACCCCGGTTCGAGGCTGGCGCTGGGCAGCAAGCTCCGGCGGAGGGCTCGATTGAAAAAAGGGGGTGTATACTCTCAGGCGCTGGAGGGCCCAACGGGAAACTCGGGCAGACTCCGGACCACACACTACAGGGAGGTCGCAAATGCCAATGGATAGAATCACCCGCAGAAAATTCCTGGGCGGTACCGCGGCGGTAGGGTTGGGAGTGCTGGCCCATCCTGCCTTCGGCGGACGGGTGTTCGGAGCCAACGACCGTGTCGTGATGGGCATCATCGGCGCGGGAGGCATGGGCCGCGGGCACATGGACAACTTCAAGGATCAAGGCGTGGAGTGGGCAGCGGTCTCGGATGCCTACGGGGTACACCTGGACGCCGGACTGGAGATTGCCGGCCCCCGGGCCAAGGGCTACACGGACCACCGGAGTGTGCTGGACCTGAAAGACATCGATGCGGTGCTGATTGCCACGCCCGAACACTGGCACCACAACCATCTGGTAGACGCCGTACGCGCCGGCAAGGACGCCTATTGTGAGAAGCCTCTCGCCTGGTCCATCGAGCAGGGCGCCGATATGGTGGCGGAGGTGCGCAAGACGGATCGGGTGGTGCAGGTGGGCATGCAGCGGCGCAGTTCTCCCCTCGTGCAGGAGTGCAAAGCCCTCATCGACCAGGGGGCCCTGGGAGAAATCAACCTGGTGCGCGCTGAGTGGTACTGGAACGTCAACGTCCGCCTGCGGTCGGTGCTCCAGAACAAACTCGATTGGGAGCGCTTCGTGGGCCCCGCTCCCAAGCAGCCCTTTGATCCTTACCGCTTTCGCTTTTGGCGTTACTTCTGGGACTTCTCCGGCGGGAATATGACCGACCAGGGGACCCACCTGATCGACGTCATTCAGTGGTTGACGAATACGCCTGGGCCCACGGCCGCACAGTGTTCTGGCGCCGTCTATAAGCTGCAGCCCGCAGAGACGCCCGACACCTTCTGCGCCATCTTTGAATATCCCCGTTTCACCTCCACCTGGACCCTGACTTACACCAACGCTTTCCAGAATGGTTGGGGTATTGTCTTCCAGGGGCAGAAGGGGACTCTCGAACTCTGCGAGCAGGGTTACCGCCTCTACCAGGAACCCTGGGTGGGCAGCCGTTGGGTTCGTCCGGAGCCCGTGAAAGAGAAACTCCCGGGCGGGGTTACGCAGACCGTGCCGCATATCAAGAACTTCTTGGAGTGCTTACGCACGCGGCAGCAGCCCAATGCCCCGATTGAGATTGGCCACCAAGCGGTCCGCTCGCTTCACCTGGCCAATATCGCCTATCACAAAAAGGCCCGCGCGGTGCTGGGCGAGGACGGCAAGACCGTGACCGGGTAGCGCGGATTTCTCACCAGGCAGGGACGGTTTTGGGGTGTGCCGGAACGGCGGGGCTTTACAGGCTGCGGAAAAACCGCCAAAACTGTCATCCTGAGGAGCCGCAGGCGACGAAGGATCTCTGCATTTGCCTGATTCTACAAATGCAGAGATTCTTCGCTTCGCTCAGAATGACAGCTCGGCTGCAACTCGGGGTTGCGGTTTGGCGAGGGGCGCAATCAGTCGCGGGTATCGCCGCGGCGTTCGGCGACGATGGTCACCTGCATATCGCGGGCCTGGCGGACGATGCGGTGTATGAGGTTCCGTCCCAGGAATCCCTCCCAAGGCGAATACTGCGGGCGGACCATGAAGATCTGCGTGATGCTATGAAGGCGGGCAAAGTCGATGAGAGTGGTGGCGATGTCCACACCCTGAAGAACCCGGGTTTCGACGTGGAGGTTCCGCGCGAAAGTGAGGTGGCGCTCGACGGCCTCGCGTTTAGCCTTTGGCAGGCTGCCGAAATCCATTTCGGCGTGGACGAACACGGCCAAGCAGTCGGCTTGGAGATAATCAGCCACCCTACGACCGCGGCGGATGAGCATGGCGGTGGAGGGATGCTCCGTCACGTAGAGGAGGAGCCGATCGTTCAAAGGGCCAGAAGCGCTGATCTCCGCGCTCGACATCTCCGCCGGCGCAGCCGGGGTTTCGGTGGTGGGGTCAGGCAGCGTTACTTGCCGAATCTCGACTTCGTGGGCCGTCTGCCGCATGGCGATTTCGCGCAAGGCGACGAGCGTGGATTCTTTGAAAAAGTTCTGCAGCGCCCGCTGGGCTTTCTCCTGGGCGTACACAACTCCGCGTTCCAGGCGGTTGAGAAGGGCACGCGGGGTGAGATCGACCATGACCACTTCGTCGGCCTGTTTCATGACCCAGTCGGGAATCGTCTCGCGAACCCGGACGCCCGTCATATTCCAGACTTGGTCATTCAGACTTTCGAGGTGCTGGATGTTCATCGTGGTCATCACATCGATTTCAGCCTCGAGCAGTTCCAAAACATTCTCCCAGCGTTTCACATGGCCGGAGCCCGGAACGTTGGTGTGCGGTAGTTCATCCACCACACACACCTGGGGACGGCGTTGGAGGATCGCCTCCGTATTCATTTCCTCGAAAACTGACCCACGGTATTCCACTTTGCAGCGCGGGATCAGCTCCAACCCCTGAGCTTGCGCAATGGTATCCTTGCGCCCATGGGGCTCGAGGTAGCCGATCACGACATCGACGCCCTTTTTCACCAGTTCATGGGCGTCCGCCAGCATCTGATAGGTCTTGCCGACGCCGGCGGCGTACCCCAGGTACACTTTGAGCCGACCGTGCTGAAGAGAACCGGTGTCCATCATCTTTAGGGGGGAAACACGCGCACGTCGATCCCTTCCGCGGCGCGGATGAGCCGATCCAACGGGCCTCCCAGGAAGCGATCCCACCAGTGGTCTCGGCGGGAGTGGCCCACGAAGATCTGCGTGATCCGGTGCGAGCGCGCAAATTCCATGAGGGTCTCCACCGGGTCGTCCCCGTCCAGTACCTCTGTCTGTGCTCCTACCAGCCGTGCGCTCTCCAGGCGTTCCTGCAAGAGAGTCTCATCCCTCTCGGAAAGCCGATCGTGGCGAACGTACACCGTGAAGAGTTCCCCGTGGAAGCGGTCGGCATTGCGCCCTCCACTGGCGATCATGGCCGGAGCGTTCGCCACGGGAGTAAGGCAGACCATGATCCGCTCCTGGGTACCCCAGAGCAGCTCAATGCCGTGGGCATGCAGGTAACCCTCAAGCTGTTTGTCCACGACCTCGGCAGCCAGGAGCAGGGCGATCTCGCGCAGTGCCGAAAGTTGTCGCGGCGTCTTGGCCAGGCTGGGGTCAGCCGCCGCAGGCTGCCCGGCGCGCTCCAGGAGGAGTTCCGGCGGGACGTCGACAAGGACGATCTCGTCGGCGGCGTAAAGGAACCGCTCGGGAACGGTTTCGGTCACATGCTTGCCGGTAATCCTTTCCACATCTTCGCGACGCTCCTCGATATGCTGGAGGTTGAGGGAAGTGATGACCACGATTCCGGCCGCCAGGATTTCTTCCACGTCTTGCCAGCGCTGGGGGTTCTTGCTGCCCGGAGGATTGTTGTAAGCGACGCCGTCGACCAGACAGACTTGCGGATGCCTGCGGAGGATGGCTTCCACATCCATCGCCTCTCCGGCGCCGATTTTCTTGAGAGGAATGACTGCCAGGGTTTGCACCAGATGCGCGAGCTCGGTGGGCAGGTTCACCTGAATGGCGCCCACCACCACATCCTGGCCCCGGGCTCGGCGCCGCCGGCCCTCATCCAGCATCCGAAACGATTTCCCCACCCCCGAGGCGTAACCCAGGAAAACTTTCAAGCGCTCGTGTTGGAGCTGTTCGTCCTGCACGTCAATTCGCTTAAGCAGGAGCTCGGGGTCCGGTCTGCGGTCAAAGTCGATGGGCATAGGCCCGAAAACCTCCCGGAAGGCAGTGTACTATTGGAGGGGTCTGGCGACAAGGCGTGCACGGACCAACGACTCCTTCCGCCCCTAACCCGGATTTCTCACCACGCGATTGGAAGGGCGGGGCCTTACAGGCTGCGGAAAAACGGTTCATGGCTGTCATTCTGAGCGAAGCGAAGAATCTCGCCTTGCGCCGCAATTCTTCATGGGGGTTTGCCGCCAGCGCCGAGCGTCAGAGCTTGACGAGGATGGCGATATTGAAGCGATTCTCACTTTTGCGGAGGTCCGGGGTCCAGCCTTCTGGCACCACCGAGCCGGGCGCGCCGGTATTGCCGCCGGGAGGCGTTACACCTCCTGGTCCGGCAAAGTAGGGCACATTCGCCCCGCGATGATCAAACTCCCAGCGAAAAGTTATGAACTGGCGGGGCATGTAATCAAAAGTCGCCGAGGCGTCCCAGGCTTTGAACGGGTTTCCAGGATTTTCCGTGAAATAGGGCGTTCCCGAGAATGCCGTCGCACCGTTGATGGGCGGCAGGAGGACCAAGTACCGGCCGGGATTGTTCATTGCACCGCCGCCGAGGGTCAGGCCGTACACGTCCTTGTGGAACCAAAACCGGTTGTAGAACATGCCACCCAAAAAGCTCTGCTTAGGGCTGGTTCGAGTTTCGCCTGTGCAATTCACTCCACTGCCGGATTCGCACCCGGCGTCGAAGGTGAAGGAGAAGGCAGCCTTGTCAAAGAGCTTCGCCGGCTTGTCGTAATACTTGACCTCGATACTGTCGTCCGTATGGAATCGTGTGCGCCGGGAGGCTCCCACGGTGTCCCTGCCCACTCCGTATTCATTGCCGATTATCGAAAGCCACCCCGTGGGTCGCCACAAAATCTGCATCCCCAGCCCCGGCCGGCCGTTGGCGGTGCCATAGGACTGCCAGCCGTTGACGACCCAGGGCTCAATTTTCAGTTTCTCCGTGGGGAAGATCTGGACGCGCACCCCATTAAAGAACCACGGTGTGTTGGATGAGACGTACGACGGCTGATATGCCCAGTTGTCGAAGTTGTAATAGCTAAACAGACCGACGTAAGACATGAAAATCCCGGCATCCACATTGACCCCGTGCAATACATCAAAATGATACCCGCCATACGCTTCCGAGATATAGCGGTAGGCATCGGAGAGGTTCCACTGGCCACGTCCGGGGGTGGCGTCATTCCGCGGCGTCATGGTGGAATACATGCCAAATTGGGTCATCAGCCTGCCGCGCACGTGGTCATAGTGAAAATCACCCCCGATGCCCAATTGCTGGACCTGAACCTCACCGGTTCGGCCGCTCTCGGTTGTGCCGACGAGCGTATGATCAATGGGATGGTTGAAGTCGTAAATGTAGCTCGTGTCGGCTCGAAATTCGCCCGTGAACACCTTGGTATCAAGGGGCGATTCCGTAGTCCGGCTGTTACCGTTGAGCCATGAGAAGTCTGCGAACGCAAACGGTTCCGCCGGTTTTGCTTTCTCGGGTTTGGCGGCTGGAGGCGGCGGAATCGGCGCTTCCCTTAGCGCTTGCGCGGGCAAGGGAGAATCCTGCTTTCCCGCGGGAGTCAGCGCCGGTTCCGGAGCGAGCGGCGGGGCCACGCGGGCCCGTGCCGGCCCCGCTCCCGGCTCCTCCGGATTGCTTTCATTGGTCCTGGCTTCGAGTGCGGCGAGCCGTTTTTCCAGTCTGTCAATGCGGTCCAGCAATTGCTGTTCGCGCTCCGTCACGGGGGCTTGATTGGGTCCGACAGTTGCGGTTCCGGAATAGCTCGCTTGTTGCCCATACGCCCACGCGGACCAGAGCACCATGAGACTCATGAGTCCGAGACAACGCATCCGGACACTGACGGAGTTAGTCATTCTCTTCTCCTTCTTCGTGCCCATTTCAAAGGCGCCCCACCCCCCGGCGGAAGGCTCTCCCCCCTCTGGCTGTAAGCCTGCTTCCGAACTAGCGAAGGGGAAACTGCCTGTCTAACTCCAGGTTCAGGGACAGGACATTGACTCGCGGTTCGCCCAAGAAACCCAGTTCGCGCCCTTCGCTGCGAGCGGAAATGATCTGTTGCACCTGTTCGAGGCTCACACCCCGCACTTTGGCGACCCGTGGCGCCTGCGCCAGAGCGGAGGCTGGGCTCAGGTCCGGATCCAACCCGCTCCCCGAGGCGGTGAGCAGGTCGGCAGGGAGGGGGCCGTTGTAGTCAGGGTTTTCCTTGTGGAACTTGTCGACGTCAGCTTTGACTCGATCGATCAGTTTCTGATTTGTGGGGCCCAGGTTGGATCCATTGGAAGCGCTCGCGTCGTATCCATCGTTGCCGGCGGCCGACGGCCGGGGGTGGAAGTACTCAGGCTTCGTGAAGTTCTGGCCGATCAACGCGGAGCCCACGATCGTTCCATCCACGGTCACCAGGCTTCCGTTGGCGCGGTGAGGAAACAGGAGCTGGCAAAGGCCCGTAACAATTCCGGGATAAATCAGGCCGGTCAGTACGGTCATGAACAGGGTGACGCGAAAAGCTGGAGCAATTTGGTAGCGCATACGGAACTCCTTAAGCCAGGTGCAACAAACCGAGCAGCCGGTCAATCAGCCAAATGCCCGGGAAAGGCGCAATGATGCCGCCCATGCCGTAGATCAACAGGTTTCTGCGCAGCATGCGGGCGGCGCCTTCCGGCCGGTACTTGACCCCGCGCAGGGCCAGGGGGACCAGCGCGATGATGATCAGCGCATTGAAGATGACGGCCGCCAGGACCGCGCTGCGGGGTGAATGCAAATGCATGATATTCAGGGCATTCAGCACGGGATACGTCGCCATGAACATGGCCGGGATGATGGCGAAGTACTTCGCCACGTCGTTGGCAATGGAAAAGGTGGTCAGCGCGCCGCGCGTAATCAGGAGCTGCTTCCCGATGGCCACGATTTCGATCAGTTTGGTGGGATTGCTGTCCAGGTCCACCATATTTCCGGCTTCCTTGGCGGCCATGGTGCCCGTGTTCATGGCCACACCCACGTCGGCCTGCGCCAGGGCGGGCGCGTCGTTCGTGCCGTCGCCGGTCATGGCCACAAGCCGGCCCTGCGCCTGTTCTTTCTTGATGTACTCCATCTTGTCCTTGGGCGTGGCTTGCGCGAGGAAGTCATCCACGCCAGCCTCGTTGGCGATGGCGGCCGCGGTCAGGGGGTTGTCGCCCGTAATCATGACCGAGCGGATTCCCATCGCCCTCAAATGTCCCAGGCGCTCGCGCATCCCTCCCTTGATGATGTCTTTCAGGTGAACGATTCCGAGCAGGCGCGCTCCATCGGCAACGGCCAGGGGCGTGCCTCCGGTGCGGGAAACCCGGTCCGACATTTCCGTGAAGTTCACCGGTATCTTCCCGCCTTTTTCGACGACGAACTGCATGACGGCGTCGGTTGCGCCTTTGCGCAGGCGGCGGCCGTCCATATCCACGCCGCTCATGCGCGTGTAGGCGGAAAAGGGAATGAAGCGCGCTTCGTGTTCGGCTACTTCGCGACCGCGGAGGTTGAACGCCTGCTTGGCGAGTACTACGATCGAGCGGCCCTCCGGGGTTTCATCCGCCAGACTGGCGAGTTGCGCCGCGTCCGCTAATTCGGCCCCCTTGACCCCTTCTACCGGAACAAATTCCACGGCCTGCCGGTTGCCGAGGGTGATGGTGCCGGTCTTGTCCAGAAGCAGTGTGTTGACATCGCCCGCGGCTTCCACCGCCTTGCCGCTCATGGCGAGCACGTTGTGCTGCACCACGCGGTCCATGCCAGCAATGCCGATGGCGGAGAGCAATCCGCCGATGGTGGTGGGAATCAAACACACCAGCAGGGAAACCAGCACCGCCACGCTTGGAATCTCTCCGGCCTGAGCGGAGGCCACCGCGTAGGCTGAAAAAGGCTGCAGAGTCACAACCGCCAGCAGGAAGATGAGCGTCAGGCCGGCGATCAGGATGTTGAGAGCGATCTCGTTTGGGGTCTTCTGCCGCTCGGCGCCTTCCACCAATGCAATCATGCGATCCAGGAACGTCTCGCCCGGGTTGGAGGTGATTCGAACCTTGATCTGATCCGAAAGCACCTTGGTCCCGCCCGTGACGGCGCTACGGTCACCGCCTGACTCCCGGATCACCGGCGCGCTTTCGCCGGTGATGACCGACTCATCGACGGTGGCGATGCCTTCGATCACTTCGCCGTCACCGGGAATGATGTCACCCACCGAGCAGATAACGGTGTCCTGGCGGCGGAGCTGGGAAGCGGGAACGACTTCGATCTGGCCTCCCGAAACGATCCGCTTGGCCATGGAGTCGGTCTTGGTCTTGCGCAAGGTGTCCGCCTGGGCCTTGCCGCGCGCTTCTGCCATGGCCTCAGCGAAATTGGCGAAGAGAACTGTGAACCACAACCAGAGAGCAATCTGCAAAGAAAAACCAATGCCGGAAGCGCGGATGAAGATGTCACGGACCAGGAAGATTGTGGTCAGCGCCGCTCCCGCTTCCACCACCAGCATGACGGGATTCCTGGCGAGGGTGGCAGGATTCAACTTCACAAACGAGTCGCGTACTGCCCTCTTTGCGATGGGCGGGTCGAAGAGGGGGCGAGCGCGCGCCAGCCTCTTGGGTATAAGCGCGGATTCATCAAGCACCGGAGGTACCGCAGAAACTCCCATAGCATCAGCTCCAGATCGAGAAGAAGGCCATCGAGAAGAGTTTCCCTTGCTGCATCAGGAAGTGCTCAACGATGGGGCCGAGGGAAAGGGCCGGGAAGTAAGTCAGAGCGCCAACGATGATCACCGTCCCAATCAGCAGGCCGACAAACAACGCCCCGTGCGTGGGCAGGGTGCCACTGGTCTCGGGGATTTTCCGCTTGGCCGCCAGGCTCCCCGCCACCGCCAGCATGGGGATGATGAAGAGAAAGCGGCCGATCAGCGTGGCGAGACCGAGGGTCAAGTTGTACCAGGGCGTGTTACCGTTGATGCCGGCAAAGGCGCTGCCGTTGTTTCCGTTCGTGCTGGTGTACGCGTAAAGGATCTCGCTGAATCCGTGGGGGCCATTGTTGTTGACGTTAGCTGTGGCAGCCCCGGGAGGGTTCCAGTAGCCGTTCTGCTTGAATTTGGCCACCGTACTAATTCCCGTGAAGACGAGGATGTTGGCGGCCATGATGATGAGCGCGAGCATCGCCATCTTCACTTCCTTCTGCTCGATTTTCTTCCCGATGTATTCCGGCGTGCGGCCTACCATGAGTCCGGCAATGAAGACCGCCAGGATGGCGAAGAGCAACATGCCTTTGATGCCCGCGCCGACGCCGCCAAAAACCACTTCCCCAAGCTGGATGTTGAAAAGCGGGACGAGGCCCCCGAGAGGAGTGTAGCTGTCGTGCATGCTGTTCACGGCCCCGCAACTCGCGTCGGTGGTGATCACGGCAAACAGCGCGGAGGTGGCGATGCCAAAGCGAACCTCTTTCCCTTCCATGTTGCCGCCCGGCTGCAGGTTGCTGGCCTTGGTTGCCAGGCCGAGCTTCGCCAGTATGGGATTACCTGCCTGTTCTGCCGGGTAGCAAACCAAAACTCCCGCCAGGAACAAAATACTCATGGCTGCGAACAACGCCCAGCCTTGCCGCTTGTCTCCCACCATCCGGCCGAAGGTGTAGGTGAGGCCGGCGGGGATCGCAAAGATCATGAGGATCTGGACGAAGTTGGTCAGCGGTGAGGGGTTCTCAAAGGGGTGGGAGGAATTGGTATTGAAAAAGCCCCCGCCGTTCGTGCCGACCATCTTGATGGCTTCCTGCGAAGCGACCGGCCCCTGCGCGATTGTCTGCGCGGCGCCTTCCAACGTTTTCACAGTGGTGTAATGTTTGAAGTTCTGGATCACGCCCTGCGAGCAAAGAAAGAGCGCGCCGAGCAACGAGAGCGGCAGAAAGATGTAAAGCGTCGCCCGCACCAGGTCCACCCAGAAGTTGCCGATGGCGTTCGCCTGCTTGCGCGCAAAGCCTCGGATCAGGGCGATGGACACCGCCACACCCGCCGCGGCAGAGACGAAGTTCTGCACGGTCAACGCGGTCATCTGAACGAAGTAGCTGAGGGTCGTCTCACCACCATAGTTCTGCCAGTTCGTGTTGGTGACGAAACTCACGGCCGTGTTGAAGGCTAGATCCGCGGTCACGGGCGTGGCGCCGGTGGGGGCCTTTGCGGTCCCGAAGTGCATGAGATTTAATGGCAGGAAGCCCTGTAGCCGCTGAATCACGTAGGCAAAGATGAAACTCATCAGGCTAAAGGCAATGAGTGACGCCGCATATTGGGTCCAGCGCTGCTCGGAAGTCTCGCGGATGCGGCAGAGGCGGTAGGTCAGCTTCTCCACGGGGCGCAGCAGCGGATGCAGAAAGGTCCGCTCGCCGGCGAAGAGCCTGGCCATGAAGACGCCCAGCGGCTTGGTGAACAGCAGGATCAGTACAAAATAGACAAGCACGTTCAAAATACCGATCGGGGTCATGGGCTCCTCTCAGAACCGTTCCGGCCGCAGTAAGGCGTAAACGAGATAGGCGAAGAGGAATAGAGCGGCAACGCCAGCAATGATGTAGTCCATCGCACGGCCTCCTATAGCCGGTCGCAGGCCCGAGTGAAAATCCAGCAACCGACAAAAAACAGCACGCCAATTAAGATGTAAGCCACGTCTAACATATTCTCCTACCTCGATCCCCTTAGTCCTTTTGCCTCAAATCTCGCGCCCTGGTACGGTCCATCCACCGATCTTCATGCCGGTCGCACGCTCGGTTGAAAACCCAAACGCCGGCAAGGAAAGTCACAACGGGGATCATATCCAGCAGTTCAATCATAGAATCTTACCTCAATTCCGCGAAAATCACGTGATGTCCATCTTCATTAAGCACTCGCGCCAGCCTCTGCGCCGGGGTGGGCCACCAACGCTTCCGGCCGCCCACAATCACCAGAGAACGGGCCTTCAGGACGACCCGCAAGGTGCGCCGCCTGTCGCGGCACAGATAGATTTGCGCGGCGATTTCCATCGGGACTTCGCTTGCCAAAGTGCGGAGTTGCCCTTCCAGGAATCCCACCGGCACTGCCGGCGCGGTCAGGGGGAGCGCGTAAGGCACTTCATAGGGCATGACCAGCCGTAAGCGCGCCTCCAGCCGTTTGGCCAGCCGATCAGCCGTTTGCAGGGCAGCCAAGGTTCCGGGGGTGTCTGTAAAGACCACAAAGACTTCCAACCTCTGCTCGTCAGCGTAATCGTGTCCAGTGTTTTCATGCCAGGAGAGAGGCGACGCCAGATCGGGCTTAGCAACGGATGGAGTTTCCATCGCAGACCTCGTACACCATCGTGCACCGAGACCCATAAGGAAGTCATAAAGACTTGGTCAGGATTTCGTTAGTCTTTTCCGGGCAGGTGAAAACGGTAGCCAACCCACGGTTCAGTGAGGAGATGCTGGGGGCGGGAAGGTTCGGGTTCAATTTTCTTGCGAAGCTGATTGATGAAGACGCGAAGGTACTCGACCTCCTCGCCATAATCCGGCCCCCACACGGCCTGCAGAAGTTTGGCGTGGGGAATCGCCACCTCGGGATTACTGGCAAGGTAACGGAGAAGGTCGAACTCCTTGGGAGTCAGCCGCACTTCGGTGCCGTCCACGGTAACTCGGCGGGCGGCGAAATTGATTACCGTACGGCCCAGATCCAACACCTCCGGTGCGCCTGGACTCGCGAGTGGCGCCCGGCGCAGTGCCGCGCGAATGCGGGCCAGGAGTTCCGGCATGCTGAAGGGTTTCGTGACGTAGTCGTCGGCGCCCGCATCCAGCGCTTCGATTTTGTCCTTCTCCGCATTACGAATGGAAAGTATCACGATGGGGATATCACTCTGGGAACGAATGATGCGGCAGGTTTCCAGGCCGCCGATTCCCGGCATGTTCATGTCGAGGAGCACCAGGTCAAAACGTTCCTCGCGGAGTTTCTCCAGCGCATCCTCGCCGCTGCGGGCGTCGCTGACCACGTACCCACGCGCCACCAGCGTGGTGCGCATCACCCGGCGAATCTGCGGCTCATCATCGACGACCAGGATCCTGGCGTTCGTCACGCTGAAGACTCCCTCGGTGCGCAGGGGACAGAGAAGGAAAACTTGGCGCCTTTCCCGGGCTGGCTCTCCACCCAGATTCTCCCGTGGTGGGCACGCACAATCTCCTGGGCAATGGTGAGGCCCACGCCCGTGCCCGGAATCCGGTCCCGATGTGCTTTCCCCCGGTAAAACTTTTCGAAAATCTGTTGCTGCTCGGGCTCGGAAATTCCCGCCCCGTGGTCGGCGAGACTGACGACGACTTCGCTTCCTTCCGTACGGGCGCAAAGGGCGAGGGGACTGCCCGGAGGGGTGTACCGCACGGCATTGTTCAACAACTGCCAGATCACGATGCCGATAAATTCCGGGTCGACATTCACCCGGGGCAAATCCTCGGGAACCTCCACGGCCACTTTTCGTCCTTCCAGGCTCTCCGCCAGTCTCTCCAATTGGGCGCGGACCAGCGAGCTCAGGGAACGGGGGCTCCGGTGCAACTGCACCTGGCCCGCTTCAATGCGGGACATCTGGATGGCTTCGGTCAGCATCGTGTTCAGGCGATCGGTTTCCTCGTTTACGATGTGAAGGAGTTCCTGATGGGTTGGACTGGAACAGCCGTCGGAAAGCATGGAGGTCACCGCTGCCTTGATGGGAGTGAGCGGCGTTTTGAACTCGTGCGCCAAGGCGTCGAGCAGCGTGGACTTCAACTCCTCGCTCTGCCGGGCGGCTTCGGCCCGCGTAGCTACATCCTGAACGTGGGCACGTTCCAGGGTGATGGCCGTGAGGCTGGCGATGGATTGGAGAGCCGCCTCGGAAATCGACGTTCCTTGAATCCCCAGGCTGCCAATCGGTGGACCTCCCAGGTTGATCGGCATGACCGTGGTCCTCGCCGCAGCATCGTGAAAAACCGTTCCCTGCAACGCCGCGTCCCGAAGCTTGCTGTCCTCCACGGGAATGTCATGCGGCCCAGCCCGGTGAATGCGGTCACTGAGGCGGTCAAAGAAGGCGACCCCCGGCAACTCAAAAACCTGCGCAACTTGATTGGCAATCTGCTGGGCGAGAGGCCCGCGGCTGTCGAGCAGCAGCAGATTACGGCTCAACGTGTAGAGCCGCTCCAGTTCGCGTTGGCGGCGAGTGGATTCGAACGCCTGCTTTTGTGCGCTTGCCGAAAGTTCGCTGGCGATTAGCGCGGTCACTACAAAGGCAAAGAGGGCAGCCCAGTTCTGAGGGTCCGCAATCGTCAAGGTACCAATGGGAGGCAGAAAGAAGTAGTTGAAGCAGAGCATGCCGGCGACCGAAGCCGCCAGCGCTTCCAGCAAGCCCCAGCGCGTGGCCACCACCAACACCGCGAGCAGGAAGGTCAGGGCCACCGTCACGTGGTTGACACTGACCACTCGAAAGTAAAGAAACGTGATGCCCCCGACCAGTCCAAGCGCGCCCAGCAGGCGGAGCGACTTGAACACCCGGGCAAGTAACGCCTTCGTCAAGGGAGGACCTCAGGATCCCCTACATTGTACCCGGAGAGGGGATGATAAGCATAGTCGCCGCGAAGCAGGAAGCGCGCTCCCGCCCTGCCGCAACTTGTGTCGCCGTCAGAAAAGGCCGCCGAGATTTAGAACCATCACAGCAACCAGGATGAAGGCGACGGCCGCGATGAGGAACCTCCGGGTCCGGGCGCTGGTGCCCTTCCACTCACCGGTCATCAACCCGGCGACGTTGGCAAAGAGGATACTGGAGGCGATGAACAGCATGAACCCAATCGAGGTTCCGTAAGAACCGACCAGGGTGGCTCCAATTCCGTAACTGAGGATCGCCGTGACCCAGGTCATCGCCATAACGATCGCGAGGGCGGCCTCCCTGGGCCAGCCGCTCTGCCCGAACAGATTCGCCGTGCGATTCCGGGCGAGCAGATAGATGCAGTAGACCAGGTTCGGAATGAAACCGGTCCCCAGAACCAGGCCCCATACGGCATAAGTGGAGGTGAGAGGCCCGGCGCCCTGCTGCATGCTGCCGCGAATCACGTCGCCGCCAAAGGCGAATCCCAGGTTGAAACTTGAGCCGAAGATTCCTGTGAAAATGCACAGGGCCATTCCGGTGGAGAAGCGGCTCCTCCGCGTCGGAGCATCGGCATTCTGCGCGGCCTGCTCGTTCTCGCGCCGGCGGCCGGCGTAGGCGTAGAGAATCAAGCCCACGAGCAAAAAGGGGATACTGAGAAGCAGGAGGAGTCCTCGCGGGCGGAGGAGGTCAAGAGGATGGAAGGCCAGCAGGGGCACCAGCGACCCTGAAAGGCTGGCCAGTCCGGAGACGACGGCGAAGGTCAAGGCGACCCCCACTAACCGCAAACTGATTCCGAAAGTCGCCTGGGCAGTTCCCCAGAGCAGGCCGAAAAGCACCGGTAGCAGAAGCGCCCGCCGCCCCACGCCCGCATAGACGTGCGTAAGCCCCGGCACCAACCCGAAGGCCAGCGCCCACGGAACCAGGCATAACGCGACCACGGCATACACCAGCCAGGTGTTCTCCCACTTCCAACTCCGGGAGTATTTCATGGGCAGCGAGAACCCGCCGTTCAACATGCCACTGAGAAGTATCACGGCCATTCCAAGCCAGAAATGATTATTCATGAATTTGGGGACCCCCCACGGTGCGAGGAACTATCGAAATTGAGGAACACAACAAACGTGGACTTTACCATTCGGCCACCGAACCGTCGGCGTGGAAGACCATCGGCTGGAACACTTCCTGCTCGGAGGGGTGCTTCCGTGCTTCGGCTTCGTCGATCTCCACCCTGACAAACACCCAATTGCGCATTTGGGCGTTAACGACGAGGGTTCTGATGCCCGTGATTCTCATGATTCGGTACTCCTAGGGCTTTCGTCAGCAGCCGAATATCAAAGAAAGCCAGGAAAGTAAAGCGCCATTCGCGGGACGCGTCCGAAGTCCGCGCACTTTGCCGCCTTTCTCGCGTAGAATGGGGAGCGATCTCCCGGGGAGGCAAGCCGCATGGTGAAGTTCTTGCTCTGGTGTATCTTATTGTTCTTGTGCTGGCCGCTGGCGCTCTTGGCACTCGTGCTCTACCCGCTGGTCTGGATCTTGCTGCTCCCGCTCCGGCTGGTGGGAATTGCCGTCGACGGCGTGTTTGAATTGCTTCGCGCCATCATTACTCTTCCTGCCCGAATTATCGGCGGGCCGCGTCGCACTTGAGCTCCCCGGCGTCCGAGTCTGCGGCGGGCCCTGGGAGGCGCGCCCTCGAGGAGTCGACTGCTTGCATCCTCTCGGTCTCAATGCGCTGGATTACGCGATTATTGCCGGATATTTCCTCGCCATCCTCTTCGTTGGATATCGCCTGCGGCGGCGGATGGTCTCCACCACGGACTTTTTCCTGGCGGGACGCTCGCTCCCCGTGGCCGTGACCGGCATCGCCTTTGTCGCCGCCAACTGCGGCGCGCTGGAAATCATGGGCATGATTTCCACGAGCGCCAAGTATGGCGCCCGTGCCAACCACTTCTATTGGCTGGGGGCCATCCCCGCCATGTTGTTCCTTTCGCTGTTCATGATGCCCATCTATTACCGAAGCCGCGTGCGCAGCGTCCCGGAATTCCTGAAAATGCGTTACGGAGAAGCCACGCGGGCCTTCAACGCTCTGGCCTTCGCCACCATGATGGTGCTGGTGAGCGGTATCAGTCTCTACGCCATGGCCATTGTTTTGGGGACGCTGCTGGGTTGGGGGTTTGCCACCAGCGCCTGTGTGGCGGCTGCTGTGGTGCTGGTCTATATCGTGTTGGGCGGGCTGAAGGCGTCAATCTACAACGAGGTGCTGCAGTTCATTCTGATTGTGGCGGGGCTTTCGCCGCTGGTGTTTTACGGCCTGCGCGAGATGCACGGGTGGCCGGGCTTGGCACACGCACTGCCACCCGGCCTCAGCCACACTTGGAAAGGCTTGCCCGTGGCCAGCCCTTTCAGCGCGGCCATGGACGGCGTCGGAAATGTTTTGGGGCTGGGGTTCGTTTTAAGCTTCGGATATTGGTGCACGGATTTCCTGCTGATCCAGCGCGCCCTGGCGGCGAAAAACGCCGCGGCAGCCGTCCAAACGCCGCTGCTGGGGGCGGTGGTCAAACTCTTTTTCCCCGCCCTCGTGGTGCTGCCGGGGCTTGTGGCGGTGGCGCTTTATCCCCAAAGTATTACGGCGCGATATGATTTGGCGCTGCCCACCCTGATGGCCCGTTATTACTCGCATGGGCTGCTGGGTCTGGGCGTCACGGCCATGCTGGCCAGCTTTATGTCGGGCATGGCCGGGAACGTGACGGCCTTCAACACGGTCTTCACCTACGATCTCTATCAGGCGTACTGGGTGCGCGGCAGGCCCGACCGTCATTACCTCGCCGTGGGCCGCGCGGCCACGATAGCGGGAGTCCTGCTCAGCGTCGGGACGGCCTATATTGTTCTCCACTTCAACAACCTGATGGACTATGTGCAATTGCTCTTTTCGTTCTTTAACGCGCCCCTCTTCGCGACCTTCCTTCTGGGAATGTTCACGCTGTGGGCGACGCCCGCGGGCGGCTTCGTGGGGCTGGTGGCGGGGACGCTGGCGGGCCTGGCCCATTACCTCGCTTATCACTTTCACTGGCTGCCTTACGGCAGCGATATGGCGGCCAACTTTTACGGCGCCATGTGCGCGTGGAGCGTCTGTTTCCTGGTGACCGCCGGGGTGAGCTTGGTGACACCGCGAAAGCCGGCCACGGAACTGGCAGGGTTGGTGTACCGGTCAGGCGCGGGTGAGGCCGGGCGCGACGGTCCGGGCATGAAGGGCGCGTGGATCTTCGCGGGCGTGGTCACCGTGGGATTGGTGATTCTAAACTGGGTGTTTTATTAAGCAGTTGGTAGCGCGGACCTGTCCTCTAGGTCCGCGGCGCTTTAATGCTATTTGGGGACGAACCGCGGACCTGCAGAACTGGTCCGCGCTACTCGCTCGGAGGAACGCGATGGCAGAACTCATCTACAAGACTTCCGTTGAGATACCTCGGCCAGTTTTTCTAGGTCGTGAAGCCCTTCTGAAACTAGATGAAATCTTAGAAGAGTATTGGCGAAGGCTCAGCAAACGCAAGGAAGAGGACATCCGCGTGCAGGTTGATCGAGAAATAGAGGAATCACTTGCGAAGTATTCGGCCTATTACCAAACGGAAGAACGTAAGGAGTCTCTCCGAAAGAGCGCTGAGCGGCTGGCTGCGTGCCCATATACCTATGACGGCCTTAACATCTCCATCAACCTCAGCGACGACACTAAACTGTCGGTCAAGACTTTTGGCGAAGCGATGCGACATCCTCATATTCTGGAAAAGGCCCCAGATGGGTTTGTGGTTTCCCTTCGTTGTGGAGAGGTCCGCTGTATGGTCGAGATCAAGGCCGGTATGACTTGGAAAGGATTGTCAATTGAGGTGTCGCCCGAAGGCTCCCCAATTACGAATGACCTATTTGGGGCTTTGAGGGACTGGGCGATACGCAACCAAGCACCCTCGTGGCAACGGTTCTGGCATAGGAGCGAAGGTTGGGTCGTTATTCTCTGTGGCCTATGGCTTACCTCCGTATTACTTGTTCCTCAATTAATTTACAGTGACGCAACCAAGACCGAGTACAAAGCCGAGGCAGCAAAACTGCTGTCGAAAGGCCTATCTTCCGGTGACCAGCTTAAGGCGACTGAGATCATGCTTGCCCTCGCGTCTGATTACGCCCCAGAGCGAGCAAGGGTCGCGTTGCCGGGTTGGTACTGGCTGCTGACGCTTGGGGGCCTTGCCTTGTGCCTCATCTTTTGGTTCCCGCCCGGCTGCGTCATCGGGTTGGGTGCTGGCGAGGCTAAACTTCGCTATTGGCAGATTTGGCTGAGGTTTGTGTTTGTTTCTGTGCCGCTCTTCCTGTTCACATCATTTCTCTTGCCCGCTCTGGTGAGGCTACTTCGAATCCTTTTCCGCCTATGAGGCGCCGTTATGTCTCTGGCCAATATTGCTTTTACCTTAGCGTTGGTGTTTAGCGGACAAGTCTCCCCCGCGAGGAAACCGGCAAGATCGGTAAGAGTTGGAGACCTCTTGGTAACGGCGACTCGCGTTTGGGTTCCGCAAGTCCCTGCGGGAGCAGACCTATCGGGTCGGTTTCATCAATTCGCGGTGGGAGTGACTGTCAAAAACATGTCGGAACGCATATCTCATACTCGCTTCGTCCCGATCCTGAAGGTCAAGCCAGATGAGGAATATATCGGATATATGAAAGGAAGTGGAGATGGTGTGAAGGCCCCCGAACTCTATCAGTTACTTCCGGGAGAAGAGAGCACCGGCGCATATCGGTTTGTGGTACGCAATGGCACGACACCCGTTGCCTTGATCCTCAGTTACTTTTCCGCTGGCAAGGAGCACAGACCAAGTATCGAACTCGCCGGAATCGTGGAGACCGAAACTTCGAGATGACTAGCCGGTTTATCCGTCTCAGTCCGCGATATAAGCTCGCCGCACTCATCTTCGCCACAAAGAATTGCATCGAACGCGCCGCACTTTGAACAGGTGAACCAGAGCACCAGCATGAGGAGACCCCACGGGCATTGATAGGCCGTGGCTCTGAGCATCTCGACGAGCAGGTAGCTGGTGGCGGATCAGAGCAGGTAGCGCAGAGTCTCTGTCGTTGAGACTCTGCGGCTTTTCCGTGATTGGAGATTGGGGCGCGTCCTGGATGCATTAACAAGATGTGGATGTTTACTTAATAAAGAGCCGCAGAGTGTGAACTACACACACTCTGCGCTACCGACCAACCGCAAAGACTCTGCTTACCCCCTGCGACCTCCCGCGTATGCGCCACCCATCTGCGACCTTCAAAGACCGCATACATTCCATAAGGCGGAACGTCTGCGCCAGCCCGCGGTTTCACTGGGCCGGCTTTTTCGGGGGCGGCGGAGCCGGCGGCAGTGATTTCATCCCCAGCTTGGCGGCCCGGAACTCCAGGCTGTCTTTCTCGAGACCCGTCGGAGGCGGATTCTGCTTCAATTCCTCGCGCAGCGCCTGGACCCGTTCGCCGGGGAGCGGGTGGTTCATGAGCAGACCCTCCACGAGCGAGGGATTTCCCGTGAACTTGCTGAGCCGGCCCAGCGTGGCAATCAGTCCTTGCGGGTCGTAGCCGGCGCGGATGGCGTTGTAGAGACCAAACATGTCGGCTTCCGACTCCTCCTCGCGGTTGAATTTGCGGTCCACGAAGAGGAGAATGGGCCCACCGTACCGTTCCATCATATCGGTGACCTGCTGATCGTTGAGTAACCCGGCCTTCTTGCCTTCATAGATCACCCGGTCCACCAGCGCGCGCCGCGCCACGTCGTTCATGCTGTGGTAGGCCACTACGTGGCCGACCTCGTGGGCCAGCACACCCGCCAACTCGCTCTCGTTCAGGACGAAGTCGAGGATGCCGCGATGGACGTAGACATATCCCCCGGGCAGTGAAAAGGCATTAACCGAGTCAGTATTCACGATTTTAAAAGAGTATTGGAGTTGGGGCCGGCGGGAAGCCTGGGCCACCTTCCGGCCCACGTCATTGAGGTATTTGGACAGCAGCGGAGCGTCCAGGATCAGCATTTGCTTCTCGGTTTCCTCCGCCGCCTTGCGGCCCATCGCCATCTCTTCCTCGTCACTGAACGTATTGTAGATGGCCTTGGAGGCGGTCGGCTCCTCGGCTCGAAGCTGCAGCCCCGCAAATACGGCCAGGAAAAACAGAATTCCCAGGCCTCTGGCCGCCATCGGAAAGAGAAGCGTGCGTCTCATCATGCCACCCTGCCTTTCACACCGTCCCAGGCGACTTTCATGCCGTGCTTCAGAGCGAGGTTGCCAATCCAGGAAGTCCGCGCCGCCTCGAAGCCTACGTGAATATTGGCATTGGGAGGTTTTCGCGTACGCATACAGTCCACGAAGTTCTTCACGTTGTCAAGCGCTCCATCGTGCTCGGAGCGCACCAGAATTTCCGGCTCCGGCGCGAGCGTGCCGGGCACCGATGCCAGGCCTTCCGGATACACGGCCAGGCGAGCCCGGTCGATTTTGAGCGTCGCCTCGCTGCCGCAGAACTCGATGCCACCGTCGTCCACGCCGCTGTTGATGGACCCGGTGAAGGTCACCATGAAGTCGCCGGGGAACTCATAGACAGCGGTGACGGTGTCGGGGCACTGCCACTTCATGCGGTAAAGGCCGCCCACGGTGGTGGCGGTCTTCGGGGCGGGTTGCTCCATGTACCACTGGATGACGTCAATCCAGTGCGTGAGCAGGTCCGTAAGGATGCCGCCGCCGAAATCCCAGTACCAGCGCCACCAGAGGAATTTCTCCACGGTGAAAGGCTGGTCGGGCGCGCTGCCCAGGAAGCGCTTCCAATCCAGGTCGGCGGGGTTGACCTCGGGCAGCCCCTTCCACCAGAGATAATAGTTCTGATACCAATAGGTATGGACCATGGTGATCTTGCCCAGCTTGCCGGAAGCGACGATCTGCTTGCCGAGAATGTAGTGGTCCCAACTGCGCTGCTGGGTGCCGGTCTGGACGATGCGGGTAGCTTCGTCCACGGCGCGCACCATCTCCGCGCCTTCTTCGATCGAATGCATGATGGGCTTCTCGCAATAGGCGTCTTTGCCGGCGTGCACGGCGTCGATGAGCATTTGCTTGTGCCAGTGATCGGGGCTGCCGATGACGACGGCGTCAATATCCTTGCGGTCCAGCACCTCGCGATAGTCGAGATAAGACTGCGCCTGGAGGCCCGCAATCTCCAGGCTCTGGGCGCGCGCGGGCGCGTAGACGTCGCAGACGGCCACAAGTTCGACTGCGGGGACTTTTTTGAACAGCGTCATCAGGTATTGAGCGCGTTCGCCGGTTCCGAGCACGCCAACCCGAATCCGGTCGTTGGCGCCCAACACGCGCGCCGGAGTGAGCCCTCCCAGCACAGCCGCTCCGGCGCCGGTAAGTGCCGCGTCTTTCAGGAACTCGCGTCGAGTTAATTCAGGTTTATTCACCATGAGTAAGCTCCCCTCCGAGTTTAGTTATGATAATCCGCGCTTACGAGGGTTGCCGTGGCAATCCCCCCGGTGGTCGGTCGAAAAGCAGATAGAACAAATTTCGCGAGTCACCGGGAATCGGAAAATCCGCTTCCCTGCGAAGAAAATGAAAACCGTCCCGTCCCACCTCTTGCTGCACGAGTTGCGGAGGGATACGGTGATGCTCCATATACTCCGAGCGCGGCTTGCCTGGCTCCGCAATGTAATCGATCACGGCCAGCCGGCCCCCGGGTCTCAACGCCTCGAGGAAACTACTAACCATCATGTCGTAATGACTGAACTCGTGGTATGCCTTGACGAGCAAAATCGCATCCAGAGATCCCGATGCCAGGTGGGGATTGTCCGGGGAACCCACGATGGCTATGATTTGGGGCAGTTTCTTCTCCGCAGCGCTTTGGCGGATCTTCTGGATCACGTCCTCCTTGATATCCACAGCATAAACTCTGCCGCTCGGGCCAACCCGATCAGCCAGGTGGAAAGTGAAGTAGCCATCCCCACAACCTACGTCCGCCACCGCGGAGCCACTCTGAAGGTCCAGAGCGTCCATCACTTCCTGGGGGTGCTGCCATGTGTCGCGGGTCGTCCAATCCCAGGCGTCGGGTTTCGCGGACGCCGGCTGTGCCGGGAGCGGAAGTGATGTGACCGATAAGAGGCCAATGAGGACGCACGCGGAAAGGGCCAAGCAACAATTCCTTGCACGCATTGGGTGATTGCCAAACATCTTTATGCTCGACCTGCAATCCCTTAGTTGTAGCGCCGGTCTATGACCGGCGAGTTTGCACTCTCAACAACTTCGCCGCTCATAGAGCGGCGCTACAGCGGGCTCCGCCACTCCCAGACCCCCGCAATGCCCACCCGCCGCATGTCACCTTTACTGCGACCACCGGGTCGGCCTGCGGTCCCAACGGTGCTTGCGCAGCTCCGCGTGCAGGTTTCCCCCCAGCGCCCCCTGATCGCTGGCGCTCATATTCGCATCCACATGCTTTACCTTGCGCATGCCGGGGATAATCGTGCTCACGGTCGAATAGCCGAGGATAAAGCGCAGAGCCAGATCCGGCATGGTCGTGCCCGCGGGAAGGAGCGGACGCAACGCTTCCGCCCGGGCCACACTGGCTTTCAGATTCTCGGCCACGAAGTAGGTGTTGCGCCAGTCGCCCTGGGGCCACGTGCTTTCGAGCGTGAGCGTGCCGGTGAGCGAGCCCTCGTCAAACGGACACCGCGCGATGACGCCCACATCCTTCGCCGCACAGGCCGGGAAGAGTTCGTCCTCGGGGTTCTGGTCGAAAATATTGTAGATGACCTGCACGGCATCAATCAGGCCTGATTCAACCGCGCGCACGCCGTTCCAGGGCTCCCAGCGATTGATGCTGACGCCCACGGCGTGGAACAGTCCCTGGCGGCGCAGATCTTCGAGTTTCTTTACCCAGCGGTCATCCTCCAACCAGGAATCTTCCCAGGTGTGGAACTGGATCAGGTCGAAGCTCTCGAGGCCGAGGTTCTCGAGACTGGAGTGCACGTAGCGGTCGATGTGGTCGGGAGGGAAGCAGTCGTCGAGCGTGAACTCCCGGCGGCTGGGCCAGGCAAGATTTTTGGGAGGAATCTTCGTGGCAACATAGAGTTTCTTCCCGGCGTTATTGCGCACCAGCCAGCCGAGCAGCTTTTCGCTGTGGCCATTGCCGTAAGCCCAGGCCGTGTCAAAGAAATTGCAGCCCAATTCCACGGCGCGCTGCAGCGATTGTTGTGATTCGGGGTCACTGGAGCCGGTCCAACCCGCCATGCCCCACATGCCGTAACCCACCTCGCTGACCATCCAGCCCGTGCGCCCGAACCTGCGGTGTTTCATTTCCAGGGCTCCTTTCCCTCAGTGTGGGCTGCCGCCAGCCGCGACGCGTTCATGTGGCCTGATCGACCGGACCCGTGACTTTATCAGAAGTGCGCGCGACTTTTAAGCGCCGTGTGGTAATTTTGGATTTCGGATTTTGGATGACGAACACCGCGCCTGTCTCCTGCTTCCGCAATCATGAACCAAGAATTCTTACAGGGTGGGGCTGTCGTCGCCGAGCAGGGCTTTGCGCACGATCCCGAGCGGGACCCCGCCCTGTTCCATGAAGCGGTCGTGAAAATCCTGCAAGGTATACCTGGCGCCGAGCTTTTTCTGGTAGTCCTCGCGCAGCTTCAAGATCTGCAGCTTGCCGAGGGTGTATACCAGGTAGGTGGGATCAGTGGTCCCGCGCTTGGCCTCCAGGTCGGCCACGGCGGGAAGCTGATATCCTTCGCGGACGAAGAACTCCCTGCCCTGATCCAAGGACATGTTACCGGTGTGCATTTCGATACCCACGATGAAGCGGGCATCGCGCAGAAGTGCATCCTGCAACTGTCCCATGCGCAGCTTGGGATCACCGTCCCCGAAGCCCTCGTCCAACATCATCTGCTCCGTGTAGTGAGCCCAACCTTCTGCGTTGGTGTCGCAGTAAAGCAGCTTGCGCACTTTGGAGGTCAGACGGTTTACCCACAGGAACTGGGTGTAGTGGCCCGGATAGGCCTCGTGAATGGCGGTACTCAGGATGGTGCCGCGGTTAAAGGCTTGCATCCATTCCTCCACGTGCTGCGGCGACCAGTCCGGCTGGGGAAGCGTCACGTTGAACATAGCCTCGGTCGCCTGGGTTTCGTAGGGGCCGGGCGTGTCCATGGACGCCGTGGTGGTGGCGCGCATAAAAGGCGGGGTTTCCTCGAGGATGGGAAAAACCCGGGAGGGGATGGTGATGATTTTTCTGGCCTCCAGGAATTGGCGCAAACCGGCCAGCAGTGCGCGAAATGTTTCCAGGAGTTTGTCCGGCGCGGGGTGGTCTTTCTCGAGAGTGGCCAGGACTTGGCGAGGGCTGGCGTGGGGATTGATCTCGGCGGCCGTCTCCTGCAGCCGTTCCTGGTTGCGGCCGAGATCGGCGTAACCGATCTTGAGCAATTGATCGAGAGGCGTATCCACCATTTCCTTCAACAGGAGCTTCTGCCGGAAATTCTCAGCGCCGATGCGGAAGTCCCCCTGCGATCTGGGCAACAAATCGTTCCGGAGGAAGAGTTCGTATTTTTCGAGGGCGCTCACGACGGCGGCGTTGCTGCGTTGAAACTCCCCCTGCAAGGCGGCATTGGCCACTCCCGGGAATGCCTTGTACACGTCCTCGCGGAAGAAGGCGATGACACCCGGCATCTGTTCGAGAGTGATCTCCGTATAGATCCGGGGTGGGTTCTCCAGGTTGCCGCGGGCGGTCATGAGCGCCTCGGGAATCTGGCGTTCCCGGGCGACGACCGAGCGCAGCCGCTCTTCGGGCGTGGCATAGTTACGCTTGATGATGAGAAAAACACTCTCGGTGACCCCGGAAGTGTAAAAGTTCGGGTCCTTCCGCCACATTTGCAGGGTCTCGAGTTCCAGCCGGCGGCCCTGGAGGGTGCTGGCGAGAAAGGCGAAATCGCCGGTGCTGGCGCCGGAAAGTTGCGCGGGGTTGATCCGCTCGAGCCTCGCGGCAAGGGTCCGCAGCTTGGCGCTTTCTGCCTGGCGCGCAGCGCGGGAGTAATCCTCAAGCTTCGTGTCGTACTGGTGAAGGCCCGCCGCCGTCGCTTCCGTGGGATGGAATTGGAAGTGGGCGTCGAAGTAATCGTCGACCAGCCGGTTGAATTCTTCGGAGGGAGCACTTGCGGAGTTGTTGGCGCTCATACGGGGCACGGAGGACGTTTCAATACACCACAAAATCACGAAAGAGAGGGCAAAAGCTATTCGGCATCTGGTCATGGTGGTTCCTCTGGTCAGCGCCCATCGGTGGCGCGGGCTCCTCGATCAGTGCACCTCGCGTTGGTTCAGCGGGTCCACGCACGACTCCTCCCTAGAGGAAAAGGATGCCCGGCAGGCAGGGCGTCACGTTGGCCAGTACCGGACCACCGACACGGTGAGGTCGTCAGACTGCGGGGCGGCGCCGACAAATTCCTGCACACTGGCCAGGATGGTCCGGCACACCTCCTCTGCCGACTGGCCACAGCAGGACTCGAGGAGGCTAAGCAAGCGGGCGTCGCTGAACAGCCCCCCGATGGCATCGCGCGCTTCCGTGACGCCGTCGGAAGTGGTCACGATCAGGTCGCCGGGCTGGAGTTGCACCGAATCCGCCTGGAAATCGACATGGGGGAAGAGTCCCAAGGGGAAATTGGAAGGGTCAATGTGCTCCACCCCGCCCTGGGCGCGCACGATCAGGGGCGGGATGTGCCCAGCGTTGACGAACTCAAAAACCCCTGGCCGGTCCAGCACGCCGTAAAGGACGGTGGCGAACATTTCCGGTGGTGTCCGCTCACAGAGGTAATCGTTGACGCGCGCGAAGAGTTCGGTCAGAGGCGGAGACCCCGCGGCGACGGCGCCGAAGGCTCCTTGCAAGCTCGCGGCCATGATGGCGGCGGGCAGGCCTTTGCCGGAAACGTCGGCCAGGGCAAAGCCCCAGCGACCGTCGGGGAGTTGCAACATGTCGTAGTAGTCGCCGCCCACGGCTTCGGTGGAGGTGGTTACTGCGGAAACCTGGAAGTAGTCGCTCTGGGGCAACTGCCGTGGCAGCAATCCCACCTGGATATTTCGCGCCAGGAACATCTCGTGCTGGAGGCGTTCCTGCTGGCGGGCGAGGCGGAACATGCGGGCGTTCTCAATCACCGTCGCACCTTCCACGGCGAGCGTCTGCAGCACTTGCCGGTCGAGCCCGGTCACGGCGGCGGCGTGGGACCGGGTGTCAAGATAGAGCAGGCCCAACAACTCCGGCGCCGCTCCCACAAAGGTCTCGCCCAGCGACTCCGTCATGGGCAGCTTCTGCAGCGGGACCGCCACAATGCCCCGCGCTCCGGTGCGGATGATGCCAGTCTCGAGCGCCGTGCGACCCGAGGCTTCTTCCTCGAGAACCACCACTTCCTGTCCGGATGCCGCCACGCGCTCCACCACGGTGTGGGAATAATCGCTAAGGTTCGTCTCCAGGTGGCCGCCTCCCTTGCTGCGCGCCAGGCGCAACTGCAGGTCACCGTTCTCTTCTTTCAGGAACAATAGCCCGCGCTCGGCATTGGCAAGCTGCACGGCGGAGTCCACCAGCGCCGTGAGCACCTCTTCCAGCGCCGGCGCGCGCAGCAACATTTGCGCCATTTGCAGGAGCAGGCCCAGGTGGTGGATCTGCGGAGCGGGACTTTGCTCCCCGACCCTCTCGAACTTTTCGAGCAGGCCCGGCAGCACGGATTCCTCCACGCCGAACGCCAGCGCGTAGGAATCCGTCACCCCCAGACTGATCTGGTCGCCCGACTTCAGCCGCTCGGACCCCACAATCCTCTCGCCGTTCACGAAGGTCCCGTGGGTGCTGCCGGTGTCTTCCAGCACATAGCCTTGCGCGTCCTTCAGGAGACGCGCGTGGCGGCGGGATATGCGGCTGTCGAGCAGCACCAGGTCGTTGTCGCTCTGCCGGCCAAGGGTGAAAGGCGTACGGGAAATCTCAATCTCGCGTTGATTGCCAAAAGCGTCACGTACGGTAAGCCGCGGAAATGAACTGGGCATGGACGTAATTAACCGTTGAACAATGCGACCTATATTATAGCAGAGGTCGCTTGCCCCGCCTATGGTTCCCCGATTGCCCCCCTACCCTCACGCATGCCCCCAGCTGCCCGATCGAACCGCCGGACCGAGGCGGCAATTCTGCGGGCTCGAAATCTCGTTGCAATTTCCGGACGCTTGGCGCATGATGCCTCGTTTCGTCTGCCCACTGCCGGATCCGTTCGAAGGGTTGAGAAAATGTCCAGCGGCGGGTCGATGCCACCCTGCGGCGGCCGGGAGGGCGGGTGGTGATGCAGAATTGAGTTGGCCGGGTCGAAGAAAGAATTTGCACGAGCGTTTAAAGGCCCAGGAGGAAAACCACCGTGAGCGGCAAGCCTGTAAGCATCGAAGCACCCAAAGGAAAACTCGGCGTCCTGATCCCGGGGATGGGAGCCGTGGCAACGACTTTTATTGCCGGTGTGGAAGCCATACGCCGGGAACTGGCCTTGCCCATCGGCTCGCTGACCCAGATGGGAACCATCCGGCTTGGCAAGCGCACTGACAAGCGAACTCCGCAGATCAAGGACTTTGTCCCTCTCGCCAAACTCGAAGACCTGGTCTTCGGGGGTTGGGACATCTTTAGGGACGACGCTTACGCAGCGGCCCTCCACGCAGGCGTGCTGGAGCGCGGGCTGGTGGATTCTGTAAAGAACTTCCTGAAGCGCATTCGCCCCATGCCTGCTGTCTTCGAGCAGAGATTCGTCAAGAACCTGCACGGCGAGAACGTGAAACAGGGCAAGCACAAGATGGACCTGGCCGAGCAACTCATGCGCGACATCCAGAAATTCAAGAAGCAGAATCACCTGTCGCGCCTGGTCATGATCTGGTGTGGCTCAACGGAGATCTTCATGAAACCGCGACCGGTGCACCGTTCGCTCGCGGCGTTCGAGAAGGGCTTGCGCGACAACAGCGCCGACATCGCGCCCAGCATGATTTACGCCTACGCCGCGCTTAAACTCGGTGTCCCCTTCGCCAACGGGGCGCCGAACCTGACCGCCGATATCCCTGCCCTGCTGGAGCTGGCACTGGAGAACCGCGTCCCCGTTTGTGGCAAGGATTACAAGACCGGCCAGACGCTGATGAAGACCATCCTGGCGCCGGGCTTGAAGGCGCGACTGCTGGGCCTCGAGGGCTGGTTCTCGACCAACATCCTCGGCAACCGCGACGGCGAAGTGCTGGACGACCCGGACTCTTTCCGCACGAAAGAGGAGAGTAAGCTGTCCGTGCTTGAATATATCCTGCAACCCGAGCTCTACCCGTCGCTCTACAAGGGCTTCTACCACAAAGTGCGCATCAACTACTACCCGCCCCGCGGCGACAACAAAGAAGGCTGGGACAACCTCGACATCTTCGGCTGGCTGGGCTATCCCATGCAGATCAAGGTGGACTTCCTGTGTCGCGATTCCATCCTGGCTGCACCCCTGGTGCTCGACCTGGTCTTGTTCCTCGATCTCGCCCAGCGCTGCCCGGAACTGGCGCGCAAAGGCATTCAGGAGTGGCTCTCCTTCTACTTCAAGAGTCCCATGTGCGCCCCGCACCTCTACCCCGAGCACGACCTCTTTATCCAGCTCATGAAGCTCAAGAACACGCTGCGTTACCTGCGCGGTGAAGATCTGATTACGCACTTGGGGCTGGAGTATTACGACTAGTAATACTAGGTTAAGTAGCAGGCGTAGCGCGGACCTGTTCTGTAGGCCCGCGGCTCGTCCCCTATGGGCAAGGAAAAGCCGCGGACCTACAGAACAGGTCCGCGCTACCCTTCCTCGGCCCGAGTTTCTGCCGACCATGGGCAGCCGAAAGGCTGTCAATGCTCAGGATGACAGCCTCGGAGCGTTTTTCAGCCACCTGCTAAGTTTTAGGGGGGCTTTTGGGAGGGACCAAGGCAGGAGCGGGTAGCTCGGCCAAGAATTTCCCCAGGATCGTTCCCACCGTTGTAAGGAGCGCCAGATCCGCGGGAGTGAAATCGGGGCCAACCGGTTCGCCGCCGCGTGCCTTCCGGCTGATCTGGATCACTCCCAAAACCTTGCCATCCACGAGCATCGGCGAACTCATGATTTTTTGAATGGGCAGGGCTTTTTCCTGCTCGGAAAGGTCGATGGCTTCAAATATTGTCGGGTGCTTGTAGGTGGAAAAGTTGTTCACGATCTCGCCGCGTTTGTCGCGAATGGTCTTTGCCGCCAGCGAGTGCGTGGTGGTAACGGGAATGGCTCCCATGAGGGAGAGCTTGATGGGAAAGAGAAAATTCAGGATCTTGCCGTCTGCCGAAAGACGCAGGATGGCAACTTCCTCCTTCTTCGCTTTGAATCCGCCCGAGATTTGCGCCGCCAAGCGATTCAGATCTTGCTCCGTGGGAGCAGTCCCGGCCTTGCGCATCTCGTCGACCACTTTGGCTACAGTTAGAGCTGGATCCGTTTCCGCCATCGTCATTTGCTCCGTCGAGAATCTCGCGGCATGCACGAATTATACTCAAGCAAGTGTCGGTAAGCAATGAAACATTGTGCTTTCCGCTACCCCTCCCTGGATTCTCGGCAACTCCCCCGACTGTTTCCTCCGGGCTTCGGGCTGAACCAAACTGGCTTGACTTAGCAGAGCTTAGAGGGCACCATGCGGAGTTTCGGATGGCTCAAGATCCTGTATGGGGAGGTCTCGTCATGAACATTCGTCGGCTCTTCGGGAGAGTTTTGGCTTTCTGCCTCCTGGCAGTCGCAGGGGCAACGCTGCTCAGAGTGGATGGGAGTCGTGCCGATGAAGGGATGTGGACTCTGGATAATCCTCCCCTACACCAGCTCCAGGAACGCTACGGCTTTACTCCCACCCCGGCGTGGCTCGATCACATCCGCCTGTCCAGTGTGCGGTTCAACGACGGGGGATCGGGCTCATTTGTCAGTCCCCACGGGCTGGTGTTGACGAATCATCACGTGGCGCTGGGGCAGTTGCAGAAGGTCTCCTCCGCCAAGAAAGACTACGTCGCCGACGGGTTCTACGCCCCCACGCGGGCGGATGAGCTGAAGTGCCCTGACCTCGAGCTGAACCTTCTGGTGTCGATGGAGGAGGTCACGCGACGCGTGCAGGGAAGCGTGAAGTCTGACATGAGTGATGAGGCGGCGCTCAGGGCGCGGAAAGCTGAGATCGCCAAGATCGAAAAGGAGAGTACGGATAGCACCGGCCTGCGCTCCGACGTGATCACGCTTTATGCAGGCGGAGAATACTGGGTCTATCGCTACAAGAAGTACACGGACATCCGGCTGGTCTTCGCGCCGGAGCGGCAAATCGCCTTTTTCGGAGGCGACCCGGACAACTTCACCTATCCGCGTTACGACATCGACTTTGCGCTCTTCCGCGTTTACGAAAATGAAAAACCGGTCGAAAGCAAGGACTACTTGAAATGGAATCGCGCCGGCGCGGCAGAGGGCGAACTGGTTTTCGTTTCGGGCCATCCCGGCTCGACGGCTCGGCTTGACACCCTGGCGCAAATCGAGACGGAACGGGATTACGGGCTTCCGCTCACCCTCAAGATCCTGGGTAATCGACTCGACGTGGCCCGCCGGTATTCCGAGCGCGGGCCGGAGCAGGCGCGCCAAGCCTTGAACTTGATTTTTGGGCTGGAGAACTCGCTCAAGGCCTACCGCGGCATGGCGCAAGGCTTGGCGGACAAGGGCCTGATCGCCAAGAAACAGAAAGATGAGGCGGATTTCCGCGCCCAGGTGGCGAGCCAGTCCAAGTCGCAGGAGCTTTACGGGGGAGCCTGGGATGCCATCGCCCAGGCGGAGGCAAAGGAACGACCCGTGTTGCGAACCCACCGTCTGCGCACGCTGGGCGGATATCGGCTGCCCAACCTGGCGCTCACCCTGGTGCGTCTGGTGACGGAAACGAAGAAGCCTGACGGAGTGCGCCTGGACGGCTACCACGAGGCCCAACTTGAGTCGCTGCGTTTCCGCCTCTTCTCCCCGGCGCCGATTTATCCCCAGTTTGAGGAGGCCATGCTGGCCGGCACTCTTGGATTCGCACGCGAAGGGCTGGGGCCGGATGACCCCTTCATCCAGGCCGTCTTGAACGGCCGTTCTCCCGAGGAGGTGGCGAAGGAAGTGGTGGCAGGAACCAAACTTGCTGACGCCGCCTTCCGAAAGTCGCTGGTGGAGGGGGGCGAAGCGGCCGTCCAGGCTTCCACGGATCCCTTGATCGTTCTGGCGCGCCAATCCGATCCTTTTGGCCGCGAGGTGATCAAATGGCACGAAGACAATGTGCAGAGCGTCGAAATGAAGGCCGGCGAAAAGATCGGGCAGGCGCGTTTCGCGGCCTACGGGAAGTCCTTATATCCCGATGCCACATTTACGTTGCGGCTGGCTTTTGGAGCCGTCAAGGGCTATCCCATGAACGGCACGATAGCCCCCGTGCGGACCACTTTCTACGGGCTCTACGACCGGGCCTATGGCTTTGACCTGAAGCCGCCGTTCGATCTTCCCCGGCGCTTCCTGGACCGGAGGTCGAGCCTGGACCTGTCGACGCCCGTGGACTTCATCAGCGCCTGCGACATCATCGGCGGCAATTCCGGCTCGCCCGTGGTCAATAAACAGGGTGAGTTGGTCGGCCTGATCTTTGACGGCAACATCGAAGGCCTGGTGGGCGATTACGTGTACAACGAAGAGAACAACCGGGCCGTGGCCGTCCACAGTGCCGCGATGATCGAAGTGCTCCGGAAAGTCTACGACGCCGGCGCGCTCGCGGATGAGTTGACGGGGAAGTGATCGCCCGCCATGCACCAGTGTCAGGGTGCAAGAGGCTGCGAAGAAACCCGTCTAGCGTGTCATTCCGAGGAGGTCGCCGCGGCGACCGACGAGGAATCTCGCATTGCCATGAAAATGCGCAGAGCGAGATCCTTCGCGTAGTTTATCCTGAGCGGGCAGGGCGAGATTCTTCGCTTCGCTCAGAATGACAGCGAAGGGCTCAGGATGACACCTTTAGCGGTTTTTCCGCAGCCTGTAAAGCTCCGCCCCTTCAATTCCGTCGTGAGAAATCCTGCTTAGCGTTGCGAGAAAATGAAGGATTCCAGCATGTCGGCACGCGCCTTCTCATCGGAGGCGATGACCCGGAGCAGGTCCTGAGCGGAAATCATCCCGCGAAAATTCTCCTCTTCGTCGACGACCAGCAGATGGTATATCGCATGCTTTTCCATTAATCTTACGCACTCATCCAGGTGCGTCCCCGGCGGGACGGCAACCAGGTTAATGCTCATCACTTCGGAAACCCGCATCCAGGCCGGGCACTTGTTTTCGGCCGCAACCTTGTCAGAAATATCGCTTTGCGACACAACTCCCACCAGCTTGCCCTGACAGTTCAGGACCCCCACGGAGCGGACCTGCTTATCTCGCAGGTAGCGGGCGGCATCGTGAACGGTGAAATCTTCAGATACCGAAAAGACCTCGGCGCGAGACTGGATCAAGTCTTTGACTGTCATGACAGCCCTCACACTGGCGGACTTGGTGTCCATCTTATGCCTGATTCCGCGGCGCTGCAACAGAAATTGCAGACTTGAACCGGAGCATCGCAGGGGGATCTGTGCCCCTCCAATCCGTGCGGCTGTGCCCCAGGCACTTGAGACTGCGGGAGCGGGGTTCCCGCTTCCGGGCGGCGGTTGCGATTGCTGAAAGCGGAGGCCAACTGTGGCAATTAATTGCGCAGCTCGCTTGGCTTACCGACGTTTTGTCCAGAGGCGAGGGCGAGCTGCGGCTGCCCTTGACCGAAGGGCAGCCGCAGTGCTTCGGGGAGCCAGCGCGGTTAAGAAGCTGTGCTGGCCTGTGTGATGGAGCTTGAATCTCGTTAGGCCGTTGCCGCGCTCTAATGCCACCTCAAACAGCCGGCCTGTTCACCGAAACTGAGAACCTGCATCAGGTATTCATGACCTGGACGCGCCCCGACTCTCCTGCAGCATCTCCATTGCCAGAGTTGCCCCTCCGCAACAACGCCCTGCAAGCCCTTTTAAATCAGCCTGCTGCCAGAGGTTGGGTTTGCGGATGGGTGGGTGAGCGCCGGGAAGAATTTGCATAGGAGCCGGCCAGAATTGCCCATACTGACCAAGGCTCATACAACAGCTCGGTTGCCGTGTGAAGACACCACGGTGTCCGGTACTCCTCCGGATTCGTAAGGGGGGACAGGATTCCAAGCCTTCTGTCCAAGAAGCCAGCCCGGCCATGCGTTGTCGATCAGAAGTTAAACAAGTACGAGAACTTCACGAAAAACTGGTGGCCATCAGTCAACAGACCTTGGGTGCGCAGGAGTTGGTTGTATGGCGTATAGGGAAGCAGCTCGAGGTTGTCCATATTCCGGTTATAGCCGATGTAAAGGGCCGTGAAGGGGTTCAGGAGGTAAGTCACGAGGAAATCCGCATTGAAGTTTTTGCTCGTGCCCAAGGAAGTACGCGCGGGATTGGCCAGGACTGAGTTGTATTGTGGGATAACCCGAACTGACAGCTTGCGGTTGAACTGCCAGGTCCAGACGGACCGGATGATATCATTATTGAATACGCTTTCACCGGTGGTACGGTCGACCAGGCGGTCCAGCAGGTAGGTGTTCTCAATGCGCAGGTGACGCTCCGGCCGAACCACCAGACTCAGGCTCGCTTGTGACAGGTTAGCCAGCAGGGGGAGTTGGCCGGAGGGTGGAACGACGTTGAGCTGCGCTCCCTGAGAGTAATCAGCCTTGAACGCGAGCTGGGTCAGCAGAGCAGTTTCGAAATAGGCACCCTGCCGGTGGTGGGAATAAACCTGGTTCGCGGTAAGCCCTGCGAAGTCCTGGGGTCGCAGCATTTCCTGGTCCGCCTGGTAATAAAGCTCGAAGGCGGTTTGGCCGGTGAACTCCCAGCTCATCGTGTAGTCCTGGTACATGTCGAGCCGGTTGCCGTGATGATCCCAGACGGGATTGATGAAGGCGGTAGGCCCCCAGGAGATGAGATGCTTGCCTTCCGGCCGGAAGCGATACATGGCAATTTCGCTTGCCCCGCGCATGTCCGTGCGCAGGGGTGGGCGCGTGATGGTCCGGCCGACGTTGATGGGCCGTTCCACGGTTTCGGTGGAAATGAAGCCGGTCAGCGTATTGAAGCCCGGGCTGAGATCGTTGTATTCGGCGTTGCTGTAGAACGTCCTGCCATCGAAGCGCGCCTGCGTCTTGTAAGCCGGCCCCGCGCTGCGCGCCCCGCCCGGCAAGGTCGTGGAGCTGGCCACGGCCTGCGCCGTCACCCACCAGTTCTTGTGCAACTTGAAGCGGGTGTCCAGGCCACCTACGCGGTTGAAGGTCCCGGCGAATTCGCGGTCCGTGAAAATCAGTCCGACCGTGGACTGCCGGAAGATGTCGCGGTTCACCCGCACGACCGTGAAGAAAGCGCGCTTGTCGTAGAGCGGGTCCCCAGCGGCGACGGATTCCCCCGGCGAGCGGTCGTCGGCAAAGAGCGCTCCAATCGCGTAGGGACCCCGCTTGCCGGTCAGGCGCACGCCGAACTGCGGGTCGGCGATGTTGCGTGTGAAAAGCAGGTTCAGAGGCGTTTCGAAAAAGCTGGGGTTTTCCAGGAAGAAGGGGCGCTTCTCCGGAAAGTACGCTTCGAATCGCCGGTTCACGGTAATCTGCGGCTGGTCGGATTCCACCTGCGAAAAATCTGGATTCACCGTCATGTCCAGCGAGAAGGACTGCTTCAGGACCAGTTTCGCGTCGGCGCCCACGCGCGGCTCCAAGGTCTTGCTCTGGAAGAAAGGTTCCGTGGGGATGCTCTGGTCCAGGGTTCGGAAAGAGCGCGTATAGGCATAGGGGATAAGCATGTCGCCGTGCCCGGGTGAAATGCCGCGCAGGCCCTGCAACGTGGCTTCCTGGCTCATGCGGCCTTCGATGCGCGTGGAAACCCGCGGCCAGGTGGCGGATTCATTGTTACGGACGATCCATCGCACCAGGACGATTCCCCAAGTTTGCTCTTCCGTGGCCGGGAAGCGCAGGCTCTTGAAGGGCACGGCAATCCAGGTGACGAAGCCCTGCTCGGTAAGCTGGCCGCGCGATTCCCAAACCGCATCCCAGGTGTCGTCGTATTGATTGCGCGGACCCTCCGTCCACAAGCCATCCATCTGGTGGCCGTAGGCGTTCACGGTGAACACGTAAGCGCGCCGGCGGTCGTGGTAAGTGTCGAGGAAGAGATCCAGCTTGTCATCCCCCGTAACATTGTCGCGGGGAGTCCTATTACCGCGCACCTTGCTGGGTTCCGAGTCAAACGCCACAAAGATGCAATAAAAATACCGGTCGTCATAACCCAAGTAGGCTTCCGTTTTCTGCGTCGAGGGCTGGCCGTCACTGGGCAGGCGTTGGATGAAGTTGTCGACCTTGGCCAGCTTGCCTTCCCACTTCGCGCTGGGCCGCATTTCGAGGAAATCCTCAAGCCGGGGAGGTTCTGTGACGCGGGGCACGCTGACTACGACGTGGGAATTGGGGGGAACCGCACCGGCTGCGGCGGCCGTCAGGGGGGAAACCGTCCCCATGAGCCACACCGCGAGCCAGCAAGCCAAACGGTGCCTGCCCCGCGGTGAACGCAATCCCCCACGCGCGCTCAAGGGTAGACACGCCGCGGGGAGATCGAGAAGAAGCGGTTTCAGCATAGACGAGGCGGGGCGGATTCCTGTGGACGCAGTCTTGTGGCTAGCTTGCTCCGCGGCCGGTCGCCAAAAGCTCTCCATTCTACAGGAACACGCCACAAAATGGTTCCCGTGTTTTTGCCTTCAAGTGACCAGGGTCGGGAGGAAGGGAAACGCTGGGGTGGGAGGGGGAGATTCAAACCCCTATTCAAAGGTCCTGTCCCCCTGTCCTGTCTCCGACTCCGACGGAATTTGGTAAGCCTAGCACCGAACGATCTTCTCGCGATGCTCCTGTACGTCCCGCGTGGCGTTGCGTGTGTCAATGACCAGGCGCGCGTGGCGGACGAGGGCGGCGTAATCAAAGTTGGAATGGTCCGTGGCGATAACCACGGCGTCGTAATCGGCCAGGGCTGCAGGCGTAGGCTCGACGCTCACCAGCGCATAATCGTATTTGCGCATCTTGTGGAGGCGGGGGAAATAGGGGTCGTGGTAATCGACGCGGGCCCCCCGGTCCTGCAGGAGTTCGATAATGCGCAGGCTGGGAGACTCACGCAGGTCGTCGATGTCCTTCTTGTAGGCAACCCCCAGAATCAGTATCCGGGCATTGTGCAGACACTGCTGGCGCTGGTTCAAGGCTTCCGCCAGCGAGGCCACCACGTGTTCGGGCATGGAGGAGTTGATCTCGCCGGCCAATTCAATGAAGCGCGTCGGGAATCCGTATTCCCGCGCTTTCCAGGTCAGATAGAACGGATCGATGGGAATGCAGTGGCCACCCAGGCCCGGACCGGGATAGAAGGCCGTAAACCCGAAGGGTTTCGTCTTGGCCGCCTCGATCACTTCCCAGATGTCAATTCCCATGCGCAGGCAGAGCAGCTTCAGCTCATTGACGAGCGCGATGTTGACGCAGCGGTAGGTGTTTTCCAGGATCTTGGCCATCTCGGCCGCGCGCGTTGAGCTAACCAGGAGGGTCGCCTGGAAGGCGCGCCCGTAAAGGCCCTGCGCCGCCTGGGCGCTCGCGGCATTAACTCCTCCGATGATTTTCGGGATCTGATGGGTTTGGAATTGCTTATTGCCGGGATCCTCACGCTCGGGGGAGAAGGCCAGCAGGAAGTCGCCTTCCGGTTCTTCCGTCGCCGTGACCCCGCGCCCATCCGTGGCATAGGGGCTCGACGGGCAGCGCAGGCCCGATTTCTCCAGAATCGGCAGCACCACCTCCTCCGTGGTGCCCGGATAGGTGGTGCTCTCCAGCACGACCAGTTGGCCGCGCCGCAGGTGCGGAGTGATCGCCTCGGCCGTGTTGCGCACATAGGAGAGATCGGGTTCGCGGTGAGCATCCAGGGGAGTCGGGACGCAAATGAGAATGGCATCCATCTCCCGCAGGAGAGAAAAATCCGTCGTGACCTTGAGGCGTTTCTGCTGCACATGCTCCGCGATGACCGCCTGCGGGATGTGGCGGATGTAGCTCTCGCCACGCTGGAGCATGGTTACCTTGTTGGGGTCAACGTCAAAGCCGCACACGGCATATCCGTTCCGAGCGAACAGTAGGGCGAGCGGCAAGCCAACGTAGCCCAGCCCGATAACACCCACTTGGGCAGTCTGGGCCTCGATCTTGGACTGGAAAGCACCCAAACCTCCACCTGCGACAACGGCCCCTTTGTTCATATTTCCCTTTGCCTGAATTTCCGGAATTCAATAAGCCAAGGCATTCTATCATCCCAATCGCCATTACTAAAGTTGTTCGCTTCGGCCGGCCGTGGGTCAGCTTGGTCTCTTGTGGCGGCGGTCTGTGACCAGGCTTGTCCAATTTACGCTCGCTCCGGTGGGCGGCAACCTGCGGCTCCGCCCCCCGCTGTTATGAAAATAGCTCCCCTCCTCGGCTGAGGAGGGGGTTAGGGGGTGGTGGGGTACGGGACAAATCGAGCAGGTCAACCACCCCCTGGCCCCCTCCTTATCAAGGAGGGGAATCACCCGGAGCATTTTCATCTTTCGTGGCGAGCCGAAGGCTCATGGGCGTCTGTGCGGAAAGGCTTCGCCTTTCCCTGGCGCGTGTGTGCCGATCAACCTCCTCCGCGCCGGCTTATTTCCAATCGTCAGTTGCGAATTTGCCCTGTCCCAAAAATCTGAAACTTCGTCGACGTCAGCTCCGGCAGACTAAACGGCCCACGGCAGTGCAGTTTCTGGTTGCTGATACCCATCTCTGCACCCAATCCGAATTCGCCTCCGTCCGTGAAGCGGGTGGAGGCATTCCAGTACACGGCCGCAGAATCCACCTGATTCAGGAAACGCTGAGCGCGCGCCTCGTCGGTGGTCACAATCGCGTCGGAGTGACGGGTCGAGTAGTGGTTAATATGAGCAATCGCAGCGTCCAGCGTGGGGACCACGGCAATGGCCATGCGCAGGTCAAGGTACTCCGTGTGCCAGTCGGGCTCGCCGGCAACCCCAACATTCTGTCCCGGGGCGAGGCTGCGTGTCTGCTCATCTCCGAGAAGCTCGACCTTCGCGGCCAAGAGCTTCTCGACGATCCTGGGCACATACTCGCGGGCTATGTCCTGGTGGACCAGCAACTTCTCTGCGGCGTTGCAAACCGAGGGCCGCTGCGTCTTGGCGTTGATGACGATGCGATCGGCTACATCGAGGTTCGCGGCTTTGTCGACATAGACGTGGCAGTTGCCGGCTCCGGTTTCGATTACGGGGACCGTCGCTTCTTCCACTACGTGATTGATTAAGGACGCCCCACCGCGGGGTACGAGCACGTCCACCAGGCCCCGGGCGCGCATAAGTTCGCTCGCGGACTCGCGCGAGCGGGAGTCCAGTAATTCTACGGCGCCGCCGGGCACGCCGGGCGTCCCCACGAGAATCCTTACCAAGGCCTCATTGGTCGCAATCGCTTCGCGCCCACCACGCAGCACTACCGCATTGCCGGACTTGAGGCACAACGCCACCGCATCCACAGTTACGTTGGGCCGGGATTCATAAATGATGCCCACCACGCCCAGCGGGACCCGCACTTTGCGGATGCGCAGCCCATTGGGCCGCGTCCACTCCGCCAGTACTTGACCCACGGGGTCTGGCAAGGCCCGGACCGCATCGAGAGCCTCTACCAGGGCGGTAAGGCGCGCCGGAGTAAGTAACAGACGGTCCCGACTGGAGGTGCTGAGGTCGCTCGCCGCGAGGTCCGCGGCATTGGCAGCCAGGATCTGGTCGCGATGGCGGTTGATCTCCAGGGCCATGGCAGCCAGAATCTCGTTCTTCTGTGCGGTCGAGAGACGGCCGACCTCCGCCGCGGCCCGGCGAGCGGACTCCAGCTTCTCCAGGGTGGAAACCGATAGGCTTGCCGGAGCAGTGCTCATTGGCTAGTCCCCTTCCTGCGCTGCGGTGGGAAATAGGTGCCCGTCTGGTGCTTCAGCACCTGGGGAATAACATCTGGATGGCAGCCATTGGCGATGGCGACGTGCGTCCCTCCCGCCGTGGCCAGACGCGCGGCTCGGAGCTTCGATTGCATGCCTCCGCGTCCCAGCTCTCCTTTTTCGTTGCACTCGGCTTCCAGCGCCGTTGTGAACCGGCTGATTCGCCGGACAAGCCGGGCCTCACCGTTCGGACCGCTGCGCCGATAGAAACCATCCACGTCGGTGAGGAGAATCAGCCAGTCCGCCTTGACCGCGCCGGCCAGCAGGGCGCTGAGCTCGTCATTATCTCCAAAAGTGCCTTCCAGTTCACGCACGGAGACACAATCGTTCTCGTTGACGATCGGCAACACCTTCAAGCGGAGGAGCTCCTCGATCGTGTGGCAGAGATTGCGATAACGGATCGCGGAGGAGAAATCATCACTCGAAAGCAGCAGTTGGGCGACCACCTTCTTCCCGAAGAAGAGCTGTTCGTAGGTATGCATTAGTTGGCTCTGCCCAACGGCCGCGGCGGCCTGCATCCGGATTACGCGCGAAGGCGTATGCTCGGACCCGAATACGGATGCGCCACACGCAATGGCGCCCGAGGTTACGATCACGTGTTCGTGATGGACGAGATCGAGTTGGTCAACCAGGGCCCGTACCCGGGAAGGGCTAAGCCGGCCCCCTGGGGCAATAACACTGCTTCCTATCTTGACAATCAGGCGCAAAGCTACACCTTTCCGAGCCTTCCTTCTGCCGACGGCAGTTCCTCAATTCACACCCTGAACTACGCAGGGGACAGTATACGTTACGATACCTTGGCGAAGGTTTTCAAGAGTCTGTACGGTTCCAGGGACTCGACCGGCTTGCTCGATTCCACAGGTCGTGTTAGGATTTCTCCTATCCTGACCTTGCATCCGGAACCGATTGAATCCAACTCTCAGATCGTGCCTACAGAACCACAAGCACGGTTCTTGTACCAAGCCGTTCAGGGTTGGGTTGCGGCGCATTAAGGTTGATCGCGGCTCGCACTCAGCCCCGCGCGCCGAGGTGGCCGGAAGGTGGCTTGACGACGAGGAGGACATGTATGGGGATGAACACACGCTCCGTCAGTATCTTCGGACTGGGTTATGTTGGCTCAGTAACGGCCGCGTGCCTGGCCCACAAGGGCCACCGAGTGATCGGGGTGGACGTCAATCCGGACAAGGTCGAAATGCTCGAGGCAGGGCGTAGCCCGGTTATCGAGGCCCAACTGGACGAACTGGTGGCCGAGAGTCACCAGGCGGGCCGTCTGCACGCCACCACCGACACCAGCGCGGCCGTGTTGCAGTCGGATGCCTCCTTTGCCTGCGTGGGCACCCCGAGCCATCGGAACGGTAAGATCGATGTCACGCAGATTGAGCACGTCTGCCGCGAGATCGGGCGGGGCCTGGCCGCCAAGAACTCCCACCACACCATTGTCCTGCGGAGCACGGTGCTACCCGGCACCACCCAGTCGGTGGTGATTCCCGCTCTGGAAAGTTCCAGCCAGAAGCGTGCCGGGGTGGACTTCGCCGTCTGCTATAATCCCGAGTTCATGCGCGAGGGGACGGCGGTGGCAGACTTCTTCGAGCCCCCCTATACGATCTTGGGCGCCGATGCGCCGCAGCATCTGGCCCCACTGCGCGAGGTTTATGGCTGGGTTCCGGGCCAGGTTTTTGAAACCTCTCTGGCAGTGGCCGAGATGGTCAAATATGTCTCGAACGCCTTCCATGCCTTGAAGGTGAGCTTCGCCAACGAGGTCGGGACATTGGCAAAGCAACTCGGGGTCGACACGGAAGCCGTGATCCGAATCTTTACCTCCGATACCAGGCTGAATATTTCCCGCGCCTATCTCTCCCCAGGATTTGCTTTCGGTGGGTCGTGCCTCCCGAAAGATCTGCGCGCTCTCGAGTATCGTGCCCATGAGCTTGACCTGCGATTGCCGCTCCTGGAAGCGATCTTACCCAGCAACGCCGAGCATGTGGAACGTGCTGTGGAAACCATTTTGCACTCCTCGAAGAAGAAAATCGGACTGCTGGGACTGAGCTTTAAGGCCGGCACGGACGACCTGCGCGAGAGCCCACAGGTGCTGCTGACCAAGCGGCTGATCGGAGAAGGTTGTCACGTCCGCATCTGGGACCCGTGCGTCTCGCTGGGCCATCTGGTGGGCTCGAATCGACAATTCATCGATCAGGTTATCCCGCACATCGGGTCGCTGCTGTGGACGAGCTTGGCAGACGTCGTCGGAGCAGCCGAGGTTGTGGTTATCGCAACGAAGTCGGTTGATCGGGCCGAACTTGCCGCCCTGTTACGGCCTGAGCAGATCGTGATTGACTTGGTTCACCTTGAGAAGGCAGGCCGCCCCGAGGGCATGACCTCTTACCAAGGCCTCTGCTGGTAAGCGCAGCGCGGCGGAGCCGCAGGAGAAAACCAAAAGGCAAAGGGCAAATGGCAAAAGTGGAAGTTTGCACCTCCAAAACTCTTTGCTAACACGGCAACCGAGGGGAGCGTTGATTTGAATTTACAACCCTCGCCCCCTTGGGGAAGAGGTAACTGACGGCTGAAAGCTGAGAGCTTCTTGCCCTCGCCCCCTTGGGGGAGAGGTAACTGACGGCTGAAAGCTGAGAGCTTCTTGCCCTCGCCCCCTTGGGGGAGAGGGTGGCCCGCCGCCGGCGTTTTCACCAGCCGGGGCGGGACGGGTGAGGGGGTCACGCATCGCCAGTCTGAGGTGAATCCTCGCTAGTAGCTGCTGTTTCAATATATCGAAAGGAGAAAGCATGGCAAAGGTTCTGGTTACCGGCGGAGCAGGATTCATCGGCTCGGCCTTGGTGCATCATTTTGTGGAGCTGGGCGAACAGGTTCGGGTGGTTGACGACTTCAGCACCGGATTCAGGCGGAACCTGGAGGACGTCCTGGATCGCGTGGAGCTCCTCGAAGGTGACTTAGCGGAGATGTCCACGGCCGAGGCAGCCGTGCGCGACGTGGAGTTGGTGTTACACCAGGCGGCGATCCCCTCCGTGGAACGCTCCGTCGAAGACCCCGTGTCCAGCAACCGGGCCAACGTCACGGCGACGTTGAATCTGCTGGTGGCCGCGCGCGCCGCTCACATTCGACGCTTCGTTTATGCCAGCTCTTCTTCGGCCTATGGGGATAGCGAAGTCCTTCCCAAAGTGGAGACGATGCCGGAGAACCCCATTTCCCCTTACGCTCTGACGAAACTGACGGGAGAGAAGTATTGCGTGGTCTTTCATCGGATTTATGGCTTGCCCACGGTTTGCCTGCGCTACTTCAATGTCTTTGGCCCCCGGCAAAACCCCCACTCCCCCTATTCCGCGGTCATCTCTCGCTTCATCAACCTGGCACTGGACGGCCAAAGCCCCACGATCAATGGTGACGGCGAACAGTCCCGGGACTTCACTTTCATCGACAACGTCGTCAACGCCAATCTCCTCGCTTGTCATGCCGAAGGAGTCCAGGGCATGTTCTTCAATATTGGCACGGGAGAACGGCACACCCTAAACGAACTGGTCCGTTTACTTGGGAATATGGTGGGGCATGAGCTCAGGCCCGTTCACAAGGAACCCCGCACGGGGGACGTGCGACATTCCCTGGCGGACATCGGAGAGGCCCGACGGTTGCTGGGCTACGAGCCTAAGGTGAAGTTCGAGGAGGGGCTGCGCCGGACCCTCGCCTGGTATCAGGGAAACCGCTGACCTGACCCTGTCCTTTTTCCGAATGCAGGGATAGTCGACCTCACGGTAACTCGGGCTTCTCACGACGGAATTGGAAGGGCGGGGCTTTACCCCGCCGTTACAAGGCCTTCCTGATTATTCCCGTGCTTCGCGCCCCCCCCGGCGCCTACCGCGGTCCCGCCATCATTTGCTGCAATTCGTAGCTGCTGACTTCGCGCATGTTCTCCGAGGGGTAGCGCGGATTCTGGCCCTCGAAATGGATGTAATCGTAAGGCGCCCCCTCGATGCGGTCGCCCGTCATCCTGTCCTCGGTTCCCCAGGGGTCCGTCTGGTACACCTTTCCGCCTTCCAGGTCGGAGATCCAGTAGCTGTTGCCGCGGCGGTAGTCATCCCATTTTGCCTCAGTATTATCCCGGATGGCTTGGCGGTGTTCATAGGCGGTCTGGTTATCCTCGATGGCCTGATAAAGGCTCCGCATGCTCGCGTGCGTCTCGGCCTGTAAAACGCGCAGATGAGCCAAGCCCTGCTCGATGTAGATTTTAGCGTAGCGATCATTGATGGAGAAAGACGCCGCAACCTGTTCGAGCGTGGGCAGGTAACTCGCCAGGTCGTTTGCCGGCCCCCAGATTCCCGCCACAATGCTGAACCATTGCCCCAGAATGCTGGGAAGAGCGTTCATCACTTTGAAGCTGCCGAGGCAGGAGGCCCCCTTCGGCGACACCCAGCTTGCCTGGACGTCCGCCACTTCACACCGGCGGCCGATCTGCTGGGCACACTGCGCGGCTGTCGTGAGGTCGGGCTTGCTGCCGAGCACGCGAACCTCGCGATCCCCGAACTTCTCAAAGACCTTGTACATGAACTGCTCGGGCGGCGCGTAGCGTGAAAGAATCACGTTGCCGGCGGGCGGTACACCGTAGTTGCGCGGCGGCATGACCTCGAAGCTGGTGAAGATGAACCCGGCTCCTCCGCCCGGGGCCCCGGCAATCGCCTTTCCGCCGCCCCCCAGGAAATTCCAGTCGGGCGGAGTACTGAGCGCGAGCGAGCCATCCTGAGCGCGACGGGGCACGAGTTGCACCGCCGGCGGCGCCGCGGGCTGCGCCCCTCCCCCCGTGCCCTGCGACTTCAAGATGTGAATGTTCGTCAGGATGTCCAGCAGCAGCGGCCTCTGGCTACCTAGCTGCGCGGCCGGCGCAAGATAGCTGCGCGCGACCGCTTGGTAGGCATCGGCGTGGCAAAACAAACGGCCCTTCATGGCGACTTGGTTCACCGTGTAGGTCACCGTGGCCATGGCGCAAGAGGCAGCTTGGTCCCGGCAAACCTGCACCTCCGACAGGGCCAGGTCGGGGTGGTGCGACTTGATCTCACGGCTCTTGGCCACCAGCAGTGCAACCGAATTGAACCGGGTCTGATGATTATCCGCGAACCAGACTTCCAATCGCGAAGCGCCTGCGGGGTCGGCCAGGGAGATTTCCAGGGCGCTGGCCGAATTCTCCGGTGTAACCGTCCAGCCCTCCGGTTTGTAGAGCAGGAATGCCGGGTTTGTGGATACATACTTTTTGAGTTGATACCTCGGCTCCGCCGCGGCGGACCCATGGGAGACTGAGGATTCAGCCGGCTCAGCAGATAGCTGCGCCGCCGGCAGGTTACCGGGCGCGGCGACGATAGCGAGCGCTAGCAGCAGCGAACATCCCAGAAGAATGCGGAAACGGGTTGAGAAAACCATGTGCTCCTCGTGGGCAACCGGTCCTATCTCGAGCCAGGTTGCGTTGAGCATTGTACCCTGAACTGGGCTGCCGCTCGACCATCCTGATGTCGGGCTCACGCTGCGGCGCTAAGGGCAGATTCCTCACTGAGCGTTAAGGAAGACGGATCCTTCGCAGCCACAATCTTGGGCACTGTCCGTGACGGAACAGAAGACATTAATGGTCGACGGCCTGTCCGGCTCCGTGTGTGGCAAGCGAAATGCTGTTTTCCCCCGGGTGGGCCGTGCTGCAGCAGTTTGGGCGCGTGGCCGCGCGGGAAAGGGTGAGAACCAGTTAACTTTTGAGGGAGATTGAATTCGTGAATGAAAAAAAACCAATCTTGGACAAGGGGAATCCCGCGCCGAACCTGCCGAGTTCCGCTCCGCCCAGCGCTACCCGCCGGAGCGCTCACCTTTCGATTAAGCTCCCCATCAGGATTCGCGGTATTGCAGCTAGTGATGAGCCGTTTAAAGAAAATACGTGGACGCTAACCGTCAGCAAGCACGGGGCCCGGATGTCCACAGTTCATAAGCCGGCGGTCGGCGACATTATCGAAATTGAGAATACGGTATTGAACCTCAAAGCCGAGGCCGGCGTGGTGTGGATAGCCGATGACAGGTTCCCCAGGGAAATGGCCGTGGAGCTGTTGGAGCCGAAAGAAATCTGGGGCATCAAGTTCGCGCCGCTTGACTCGACGGGGGCGGAGCTGACTGACGCGCCAGGTCAGGGGCCGGGAAAGAAGGCTGCCGGGGCCGCAACTGAGAGAGCGGGGCAAGCGTCGAATCCCAGCCCACCCACCCGGGCCGACCTCCGCAAGCCTTCTTTGCCGACTGCCAGGGTCAAAGAGCGGACTGAGCCAGCGGGAGAGGCCGGTGCTGCGGCCGCGCGGGCGGAAAGGGAGAATAGGGAGATTTCGGTGGGGCTGTCTGGGATCGAATTGCAGGCACTGGCCAAGCTGGAGGAATCCCTGACTCGTTTAGAAGGGAACGAGAAGAAGGCGGCGGCCCTCGAACAGCATCTCAGCACCATGCAGGATTGCTTGCGCGCCTCGCGGGCCGAACTCGACGAGCTGCTAACGAAATTCCAGGAACTCCAATTGGCCTGGCAATGCGAAGTCGAACGAGCGCAGGGCAGCATTCGAGACGCACTCGACAAGGCTTCCCAGCATATGGCTCGGGATCTCAATCAGACCCTCGAGAAGCAGGGAGAAGCTGTCTCCGGCCAGGTGGCGGAGGGCGTCCGCAAGCGGCTCGAACAGGAAGCCGCCGCCCTGCTCGGTGACCTTACGAAACAGGCGACCGCCCGCTTGTCCCAGTTGAAGCAGGACTGCCTCGCCGGAGCGCGGCCGGAATTAGCGGGTCTGACGGAACAGGCCAAATCCCATTTGGTGCGGTCAGTTCAGGAGCAGGCCCAAGCGGCGGTGCGAGCGGCGGAAGGGTCTCTGACCCGAAGCTTGGAAACTCTGCGTGGTCAAATTGCGAAAGAGGGGGCTGCGGCGGTTCAAAAAGCCCAACAGATTTTCACCCATCGAGGGAGTCTGGCCGCGGAGCAGTCGGAAGCCAGATTGAGGACCGCGAGCGGAGAGATTGAGGAGTCGCTGCGGACTTCCTCGACTGAACACGCGAAGAGGCTTCTGGCGGTTTCCCATAGGGCCCTGGGGGAACTTCAGGAGCAGGCTAAGACCCTGTTGGAAGGCGCGCGGGCTGACCTCAACCGACAAGCCGCACGTGGTGCGCAGGAAACGCTGGCCAACCTCACTCGAAAGGCGCAAGAGGTGGCGCGCGAGTATGGGGCCCAGTTGGAAAACCGCCTGCAGGAATTCCGGCGGAGAAGTGAGCAATTGCCCGCTTTGACCAGCTCCAGCCTCGATGCCAGTTTCCAGCCTGAGCACCCAGTGGGGACTTCGCAAGATCTCAGGAGCAAACCAAACGACTTGAGTCCCCCCCCGCGTGAGCGCGCGCCGGGTGGGGCCGCAGCTCGGAAAATGTGAGCCGGCCGGGTCCGCAGCGCGGCCGATACTTTTAAGTCCCCTGGTCGCCATCTTGAAGAAGGCGTCCCGTCCCCTGCCTTCCAAAAAAAGGAGTTTGGCCTGCGCCGGATTCCCGCTGGCGCGGCAGCCTGTCCCCCTGTTCTAGGGCGGGATGACCCAGAGGAATAGAAGCCGCGGACCCGGAGGCCGGGTTCCTGCAACACACTCCACATCCGGGCGGGGCGGGAGGCGAGTTCAGGAGGGTTCGTCCAGGTGAACTCCGTACATAGCTCGATTCGTCCCTTCCAGCTCCTGGCGCCTAACGACACGCCCCGAAACTTCGGTTTCACTGCCCGGTCCGGTGTATCCGACCGTGAGTCGGATCACATCTCCCACTTTCATCTTGGATTCTGAGATGAAGCATACCCCGGTCTTCGAGAGGTTTTCCGTTCGTGCTAGTTCTTCCCGGCCATCCTCCCAGCGAATGCGGACGGGCAGTGTAACCGCGAGACGCTTGGCTTTTCGCTGCTCGCTGCCACTTTGGGAAGTAGGCGGCCGGTGGGGTGGCGGGGGCTCAACCGGGAAATTCTCCTCGGAGTCAACATAACTGTAGCTCCAGCTTGTTGACGCTCCACACTGCACACAGGCGCGCTTAAGGGAGGGGTGACGCCCCAGCGCACGGTACTGGTCCAGGGTCAATCGCGCCAATTCGCGCGATCTGCATTCCTTACATTCAAGCAAAGCCTCAACGCCCTCCGGTTCTGCCGGGGGAGAAGGGAGGGGGGTGGCCGGGAAATGGATTCCCCAAAAGCCCGCCCCAGGCTGGAGGCATTCCACGGCCCACTCGGCCTCCTCACTGAGCGATTTACTCACGCGGCGCACGACCTGGAAGGGACAGTTCTTGTGGCTCCGCAGGTTGGTGATGATCAAGCGGTTGCCAGGAGAGGGCGCATGTTTCAAGACGATCTGGGCCCCGTGGCCATCGACCATGACCGTGACGGTCTCTTCTTCGAAAGGCTGTCCGTCGCTTCCGGCCCCTTTGACCTTGATGGGAACCTTGAGTAATACGCGCGTTGTGCGGCGATGAGGTTGCTCGCCCATCGGGAGTGCAACGGTTTTATCACATTTACAGTTTCATGTCCATACGGCCCAAGCCCCCCGGTCGTTGACACATTCCCCGCAGGGCCGCGTCAAGCTACATTAGAGGTGCTCCCTCTGAAGGTCGCTGGCCCTCGTCTGGAGTTCACGCCGGGTCCCGGTCGGAGGGGAGCGCGCCGGCCGTGACCACGGACCAACCGCTGGTGCACGGTCTTGCTGCGGTGAACGCCCGCACCCCCCTCGGAGGGCAGCCGCAGACCCCGGAGGTGCGGGCGAAGGGCGCCCGATGACAGCCGAGGAATACTGCGCTATGATGTGCACACGATACGGCGTGGAACTGTACCGCCGTAACCTTTTGGAAGTCCCGATTTAAAGGACGCGTCATGATTGCTGATACTCTGGCCAATCGCCGTCGAAGCACCCGCCTCACTATTGCTATCCCCGTTTTCATCTCGGGTACGGACGCCTTGGGAAAGGAATTCCGAGAAAGCGCGCACACGCTCGTGGTGAACAAACACGGAGCGAAGATTGTGACGGTTCATCAACTGGCCATCGGGGCGGAAATCATGATCGAGAATCCGGCCGTGGGGGGCGCCGCGAAAGCGGTCGTGCTGGGGCTGGGCGCCCCGAACGGCCCCGCTGACCTCCCCGAGGTGATCGTGCAGTTGTTCGAGGCGCGGAACATCTGGGGCATTGATTTCCCTCCCGAGGACTGGGACTAGGAGTTCGCGGTTGCGCAACCGCAACGAGGATTGCTGCGACTTAGTCGCCGGTCGTCAGCGTGGATTTCCAACCACCCACTGGAACTGGATGCAGCGCCGCGTCCGAGCGCCGTCAGCAAGGCCGATAATGGTTTGCGCGCATTGTGCAGCTGAGGAGGCGCGGGATGGATTATTCCAGTGGTTTGAGAGGGAACCTCATGGTTAACAGAATTGGCAGGATGCTGGTTTTGGCGGTTTCACTGGCGCTGGGGATTTCCTCCCTCAGAGCATCTGAGATCCGTCCGAAGGGCGGCAACCTGGTGGAGAACCCCGGGATTGAGGTTGTTGACGAGACAACAAAGATGCCCGCGGGCTGGAGCCATGAATCTCCTCGGGAAGAGATCTCTCCCCAGTTTGAGATGGATTCCGCCGAGCCGCACTCGGGGAAACATGCCCTCAAGATCACCTCGAAGGGGAGCCCGGGCACCTTCGGCTATTGGGTCGCTACGGTCCCAGTAATTCGTGGTCCTGATTCCTCACCCGAGAACGAGCCGTCCGTATCCATCACCGCCAGCGGCGAGGAGTTTCTCAGCCACGAGAGTTACCGGTTTCGCTGCTTCTTCAAGACGCGGGATGTGGCTTCCCTCTCCAAAAGCGTCGTGATAAGAATTCGCTGGCGGGATAAAAAAGGTCAAGAACTGTTTGGTGAATACATCTCGAAGTATAACCCGGAAGGCGATTGGTACCGGGCTGAGCAACTCTTGACCGCTCCCCGGGGCGCCCACAGCGCCGACATCGAATTCGTTCTGCAGTGGACAGAACGGGGATCCGTGCTGTGGGATGATGTGAGTTTTGAGAAAACCGACGCTCCCCTTCCCAGGAGGATGATCAAAGTCGCGACGGTGAGCTACGAACCTCCGGCCCCCTCAACCCCCGAGAAGAACCTGCAATTCTTTGCCGAAAAAGTGACGGCTGCCGCGAAGGCGGGTGCGGATTTTGTTTGTCTCGGGGAGGGAATTACGGTGATCTCTACCGGGAAGAGTTATGCAGACGTTGCGGAGCCGCTGCCGGGACCTACCAGCCGGGCCTTGGGGGAGCTCGCCCAGGCCTACAGGATTTACATCGTGGCAGGCATCTTTGAGCGAGAGGGGGGTTTGGTGTACAACACCGCCCTCCTGATTGGCCGGAATGGAGAAGTCGTCGGTAAGTACCGCAAGACGCACCTGCCGGAAACCGAAGTGAGCGCAGGCCTCACGCCCGGGGACAGCTATCCTGTCTTCCGGGTCGACTTCGGGATCATTGGCCTCGAGACTTGTTATGACAACTTTTTCCCCGAGGTCGCCAGGGCGCTGGCTGTCGAGGGAGCGGAAATCATTTTCCTGCCGATTTGGGGCGATGGCCGCAGTGAGGGCTACGAGTGGGATGTGGTCGCGCGCAGCCGGGCTATTGATAACGCTGTTTATCTTGTGGCCTCCAATTATAGCCAGAAGCGCAGCTTCGTCATTGATCCCAACGGCCGCATTCTTGCCGACACCGGCGGAAGGAGCGGAACGGCAATCGCTGAGGTCGACTTGAACGCGAGGACTTTCGAGCGTTGGCTCGATTTCGGCGGCTTCGGAGAATGGAAGGGCCTTTATCCCGTGGAAAGGCGGAAGGACACCTACGGGGTGTTGGCAGTCGATGGGAATGGGAGAAAGCCCTGACAGTAGGATGTGGGGTGGAGGCAAGTGGGCGAGATTCTTCGCTTCGCTCAGAATGACAGCGAAGGACTCAGGATGACAGCGGCGCGAGGCTTTTTCGGCAGCCTGTTAAGCCTCCCATGCGAGTGTTACCTTGGCGGTGTGACAGGTGCGAACCGGCCGTGGTACTTTTTCTTCCTGATGGCAGGGACGCGCTGGAAACGAAAGACAGCCCGCCTCCTCATCTGAGTGAGGACTGCCGAGGGCTGAAGACTAGCGTGAAAGGTTAACGTATGAGCCCCACGGCTTGCTCGCCGCAGGAGATGGTCCAACCCTTCGCTCCACTCGGCAAGAAGATCAAAGCCCTCATGGTCTGGCCCAAGATTCCCAATTCCTTCTGGACGTTCACCGGCATGGTTGAACTGCTCCCCGAGAAGGTTGTGATGCCGCCGCTGGGTCTCATCACGGTGGCTGCCCTGTGTCCACCGGAATGGACCCTCCGTCTGATTGATGAGGCCGTGGAGGACTTGACCGACGACGCCATTCTCTGGGCGGACCTCGTCATGGTGGGAGGAATGGAAGTTCAGAAAGCGGGAATGCGCGAGGTTCTGGCCCGCGCCCGCCGCTTGGGCCGGCGCACCATCGTGGGCGGACCGTACACCAGCGGCGAACCCGACCGCATGCTGACCATCGCCGATCATGTTGTGGTGGGGGAACCGGATGAAGTGTTCCCTGAGATTGCCAGAGATCTTGAGGACGGCACGGCGCGAAGGCTTTATGAGATTACCGAGAGGCCGGAGGTCACCAAAGTCCCGGTCCCGCGGTTCGACCTGCTCAAGCTCGGTTGTTATGCTTCCATGTCGATTCAGTTCTCACGTGGGTGTCCGTTTCAATGTGAATTCTGCGACATCATTATCCTGTACGGGCGAAAGCCTCGCACCAAGCACCCGAAGCAACTGGTGGCAGAACTCGACAAACTTCTTAGCCTGGGATGGAAAAAGCAGGTATTTATTGTTGATGACAACTTCATCGGTAATCACAATCGGGCTCTTGATCTCTGCGTGGAGCTCGAAAAATGGCAGCAGGCGCGGGGGCGTCCGATGGTGTTCTACACCGAGGCATCCATGGATTTGGCCCGGCAACCAGCGCTCATCGACGCCATGGTGAAGGCAAATTTCTTCTATGTCTTCCTCGGTATTGAGAGCCCTTCGCCAGAATCCCTCCGGCAAGCGAAAAAACTCCAGAACCTGGCGATGGATCCCGTGCGTTCGGTGGAGTTACTGAACAAGCGCGGTCTCTGGGTAACCGGAGGGTTCATTGTGGGCTTTGACACGGATACCGAAGAGATCTTTGAGACGCAGATCCGATTCATCGAACGCACCGCCATCCCCTGGGCCCTGCTGAATTCCCTGCACGCGATGCCGCGCACGGCACTTTACGAGCGCCTGCAGAAAGAAGGACGCCTGCTGGGGTCCAGGGACAGTAGCGGCGACACGACTCCTCCGAACTTCCGCACGGCCATGGACTCTGCTGCGCTGCTCAGAGGTTTGGCGAAAACGATCGCTACGATATACGAACCGTCGAAATTCTACGAGCGCGCCTGGCGGTCTTTGCAGAATTGGGAGACTAAGAAATGCCAACGGCCGGCCCATCAGCCGACGGTCGGCGTGATTATGGCGATCATGGCCCGGTCGATATGGCGGCAAGGCCTAAGGTCTTCTTACCGGAAGGCCTATTGGAAATTCCTGCTGAAGACCCTGGGGCGGTACGGAATGAATCGGTCGAAGCTCTGGCTGGGCGCCACCATCTTGATCTCCGGCCACCACTTCATTCCTTATGCGGGTGACGTAGTGCGGAAGATCGAAGGTGAAGTCCTTCGGGCCGCCCCCCTCCCGGAACTCGTTCCCCTGCCGGCGGGGGACTAATCTTGAGGCTGCGGAAAAACGCTTCCCTGCTGTCATTCTGAGCCCTTCGCTGTCATTCTGAGCGAAGCGAAGAATCTCGCCCTGCGCATTTTCATGAACATACGAGATTCTTCGTCGGTCGCCGCGGCGACCTCCTCAGAATGACACCGCCTACGAGTTTTCCCGCAGCCTGTAATCTTGTCCCCCGCGGACGTTCTTCTCCTGGACGGGATTCGCGTGATCGCGAACGCATGCCGTCGCGCACCCGCCGTGTCCACACGAAGTGGACAGCGTTAGCGGCTTCGACCGGCCTACTCATGGCGGAGGGCCGTGATGGGATCCAGACGCGCCGCCTTCATGGCCGGCCAGAGGCCGAAAAACAGACCCACGCTGGTGGCGACGACGAAGCCAGCAACCACGGACCAGAGTGGGACTGTGGAAGGCAAGCTGGGCACAAAGGCGCGGATGAGGAAGCTCAGCAGGCAGCCCACGGTGATTCCGATTACCCCGCCCGAACCCGTAAGCACCACGGCCTCCAGCAGGAACTGCCAGGCGATGTCGCGCCGGCGTGCGCCAATTGCCTTACGCACGCCGATCTCCCGGGTGCGCTCCGTTACCGAGACCAGCATGATGTCCATCACCCCAATGCCTCCGACCAGCAGACCTATCGAGGAGATCACCACCATCACCAGCGCTACCGTGCTGATAATCTGGCGAAACTCGTCGATCAGGGACTCCGCTGTCGCCATGCCGAAGTTGTCAGGGTCGTTGGGCTTGACGTGACGACGGCGCCGGAGAACGCCCCGGATCTCGTCTTGGGCTTCGTCCATCTTCCCGCGGGCAGCCAGGACGCTGAGGAAATGATCTTTCGCGGCAGGATAAAGCTTCTTGTATGTCCAAAGGGGTATGAAGATGTCCCGGTCATCGGGGCTGTCGCCCAAGACACCCTTGAACTTGTGGAGAGTGCCGATGACTTCGAAGGGATGTCCATCCACGACGAGCGTCTTGCCGACGGGATCCTCGTTCTGGAAGAGTTGTTCCACCACGTTGGCCGCGATCACGGTGACATCGCGGCGGTGAAAGTCGTCGGTCGGGGTGAAGAAACGGCCGTCGGCGAGCGAGGAGTTCGCCATAGCCATGTAGTTGGCATCCACCCCCAAGAACTGCGCCCCCGCCATCTCGCGGGCCTTGTAGCGCGCCGCGGAGGGTGGCAGGCCAAACTCGCCCATTCCGCTGAACAGGGCCACAGATACCTCCTCGACCGCCGGGCATTGTTCCTTGACGGCCAGGGCATCCTCGTAGCTGAGCGACTTACGCAGCCGCTCTTCACGTGTGAGCCGATGCAGCGCACCCATCTGCAGCTTGTAGACCCAGACGACTCTCGTGCCAAACTGCTCAGCCGCCTGCACCAACTGTGCATCGAGACCGGAAATGATGGAAGCTACGGCAATCACCGTGGTGGTGCCAATGAGCACGCCCAACACCGTAAGAAATGAGCGGAACTTGTGGGTGCGCAGGGTGTCAAGCGCCAACCATAGATTCTCACCCACAGCTTCCCAGTATGTCCGCATGTTAATTCTCGGCTCGCAAGGCCTGGATGGGATCAAGCTCCGCCGCCCTCCGGGCGGGGTATATACCGAAGAAGAGCCCCACCAGGGTGGAGAGCGTCATCCCCACGATAACCGCGCTCAGGGGTACAGCGGCAGTGAAGACGGCCGCCACCAGCCGGGCGATGCCGTAGGCGATGAGCACTCCCAGGAGACCCCCGATGCCTGCCAGCGCCGCGGCCTCGATCAGGAATTGCCATAGGATGTCGCTACGCCGCGCCCCCACCGACTTGCGGATTCCGATCTCGTGGGTGCGCTCGGTGACCGTGGCCAGCATGATGTTCATAATCACAATGCCACCCACCACCATGAACACGGCCACTATGCCGATGGTAACGGCAAAGATGCTGCCGGTCAGGTTCCGCCAGGCGCTCATCAGCGTATCTGAGGCGTTGATGCCGAAGGTGTCGTCTTCGTGGTAGGGTACGTGGCGGCGCGCCCTCATGATGACCCGCACCTCGTCTTCCAGTTCCATCAGATGTTGAGAATCTGGTGCTTTAACAAAAACGATAAGCTCCAGGTGCGGCATGAAGAGGTTACGGAAAGTGCCGAGAGGAATAAACACAAAGTTGTCCTGGCTAATGCCGAAAGTGGAGCCGACCTTTTCCGCCACCCCGACGATGCTGAAGCTTTGGCCTCCCACCACCAATTCTTTGCCAATCGGATCGACCGAGGGGAAAAGCTTGTCCGCAATGTCCTGGCCAACGAAGCAAACCCGCGTGTTGTGGCGGTAGTCCTGCTCGCTGATGTAGCGCCCCCACTGCACCTTCTCCCGGCCGATGTACGCGTGGCTCGCCGTGATTCCCAGAAGATTCACCTCCTCGATCGAGTGCCCACCGTACCGCGCCTCCGGCCCGGGCGCCAGTTGCGCGATGGCGCTAATGGCCTCGTAGCCGAGCAGCGTCTCCCTGACGTACTCGTAGTCCTCCATGCGGATGGGTCGGTTACGCCGCAGCGCTTTCAGGTACTCGTCGAATCCTTGTGCCCACTTGAACTGATGGAGCACGAAGGTGTTCGTGCCCAGATTGGCGATCTTCGTGGCGATGTAGAGGTTCATGCCGTTCACCACCGACATCACCACAATCAGGGTGGTGGTGGCGATGACAATCCCCAGCAGAGTCAGAATCGATCGAAGCTTGTGGCTGCGGAGTTCTTCCAGGGCGATCCAAAAGGCGTCGCGAGCCGGGGCCCAGAAGCCCCCACGCAGCCGGAGCTTTACCCGCAGATTCGCGATGGACGTCTGTGCCTGACTGACCCCGGACATGTTCACGACCCCCTGCGTGCGGCGTAGCCCCGGAATGGGCGTCCAGGACGGGTGTTGAACGGCTCATGTGAGGCATGCGAAGGAATGGCCGTTACACCTTAGATTGCCATTGTCCCCCCTGGCAGTCAAGAGCCGCCGCGCGATGGCAGTGTCCTAATTTGGGGGAGTGGATTTCAAGATAGGGGGTCGGACCTTCAGGTCCGACGATCGCCGAATCTTCATGCCGGGCCTTTAGACCCTGAGACTTCAGGGGCTAAAAGAGGCTGCGGAAAAACGCTTCCCTGCTGTCATCCTGAGTCCTTCGCTGTCATTCTGAGCGAAGCGAAGAATCTTGCTCTGCCCGCGCTCAGGGTAAACTGCGCGAAGAATCTCGCCCTGCGCATTTTCATGAACATACGAGATTCTTCCTTCGCTTCACTCAGGACCGCCTGCGGCTCCTCCCCAGAAACTCGATGAATTACTCGTCTCAGTTGAGCAATATAGGCCGAGCGGACCGGAAGGCGTTTTACCTGCTTCTTGCGCCCCTGGAACGTCCGCGGCGCTTTCCATCCTTGATCCCCGGAGGGGATGGATAGAGTGGCCGGGGGCAACGCCCCCGGAAAACGCGCCCCCCACAAGGTCCGACCCTGAAAGGGTCGAATCCGGCTGGCGTCACGCCGGTCTTGCGTCCCGCGGCCGTGCGGGCGCTCGGTGTAACCCGGCGGATATTTCGCAGCAAACTTTCGCAGGGCATTCGTTTCAACCTCCATGCGAGCACAGATTCGGTCTTGTGGACGTTCCGTAAGAAGCCAGCGCAATCTCTCCAGGCGCGCCCAACCGTCGGGACAATAGTCGAGGGGGAAATCCATTTAGGTTTCTCCGTAGGAATAAACCAGTGTGAGTTAATGCGCTGCCCGGCTGCAAGGTCCTTTTGTGGAAGGCGCGTGGCGATTCAACCTCACCTGGCAGTTCTGGCCGGGCGAGAGGGTCTTTCTTTTGGTATGCTGGTGCCGTTCCAACTTGCCCTGGCTAATCCCGCCCCGCGGGGTTAATCTTCCAGGCCGCGCAAATGAGGGCGTCGCGATTGGGACAATCAAGTTGGAACAGCCCTAGGCGACAGAACCCGGGGCCAGGAGGAGGTTTGCCATGAAAGGGTTCATTGCTCTGGCGTTGCTCTCTGGCTGCTTAGGTGTTTGGGGCATGCTGTACGCACAACAACGCCCAGGAGGCTTCGGGGGGAGCCAGCAGATGCCGACCGGCAGCCCGCCTCCCCCCTTTGGGAAAGTCGGCAGCCGGCCCCGCCCTCCGAAGGCGGCCGTTCCCGATGGGGCGGCGATGACGAAACGGCACATTGACGTGGAAGCGGCCCGCAAAAACGCGCAAGAGTTGGCCGAACTCGCGCAGAAGATTCCCGGTCAAATCGACTTGGTGTCGAAGAACGTTCTTCCGAAGGATCTGTCTCAGCAGTTGAAACAGATTGCGAAGCTGGCGAAGAGTCTGCGCTCGCAGATCTCACCGTAGAGCACTGGGTGACCGTATCCGCAGGGGCTCGGCTATCGAGCCCACCGGGGGGGCAGGAGAGGCGAGCCGCCGCGGGACTTGTGGTTGTTTTATATGTTGATATATATTTGATTGTATAATCTACTTAATTATGATAACACCATGAGCCAGGACTCCCAGCAGCCCTGCCAGGGGCGGAATAATGTGGCCCATAGCGTGAGAAGCTGTGAAAAAATGGCTGTCTCCACCGCAGAGGCGCCGAGACGCAGAGAAAGGGCCTTTTGTTTTCAAACCTCTGCGCCTCCGCGCCTCTGCGGTGAGAAGGATCTTCGGCGATTATTTCACAGCTTCTCACGCTATGGGCCACATTCTACCGCCGCTACGCGGCTTCCATCCGCTCACTTCTTTTCTCCATGGTGAGCTTTGGCCCGCCGATGAGTATGCGAGGATTTGAAACTGAAGGCCGTGGACCTACAAAACAGGTGCGCTACCCGCTGGGGAGAAACACAAGAAAATGTAGCGCAAGGCTCGCTCTCCAGCCTTGCGGCTTTTCCACCGCGCCGTGGTCTTGGCGGCGCGGCCATGGGAAAATCCGATTATCTTGTTTGCGGTGCGGCAAGAGCCCGCCCCGCTGGAAGAGCCGCAGGGCCGGAGCGCGGGCCCTACGCTACCCGCTTCCCTTGGCTGTCACCATGTGCCACATTCTGTCGCCGCTACACGGCTTGCCTCCGCTCGCGCTTTTTCCCTATGGTGTGCTTTGGCCAGCCGATGAGAACGCGAGGATTTGAAGCTGAAAGCGGGGGCCCTACAAGACAGTCCACGCTACGCTTGCTGGGTGTAAAATCTGTGGCATGGAATCCTATTTCGAGGAATTCGTCAAACTGATCAAGCCGTTTCAGGCTCTTTGGAACTCTGCCAGGGTTACGTGCATCGCAGTGGGCAATCCCCGTGAGCGGAGGAGCGTGACCACCAGGATCCTCCTTCGAGAGGAGGAATTGCCAAAAGGCCAGCCCTACCGACAGGTGTTTTGGCTTAACCCAAGGTTCGAGTTCCTGGTTGCCGTCGTCGACTTCCCAAAGATTGCTGCCCAGCAGATCGTCGGGAGCGCAATCGATAAATTCGCGGTCGACATGGAAACGGACTCGAATGTTGACCGTGTCCTCCTCAGGTGGCCCCTGCCGGAAGCATCGGGTGCGGCGCAGCCAGTGAGGTTTTCGGGTTTTTCATGGGGCAACCCCATTTGGCTTGAGGGACTTTACGCTAGAAATCATTTCGGTGAGGACAGAACCTGCTTAGTTCTTACCGGAACGGGCGATTATATCCGCGACGTGATGTCGGATCAGCTTTTCCGGATCGTCAGTTCGAAGCTGCGTCTGTGCCAGCCCGACTTCGATGGGATCGGGGACCTTTTTGCCAAGCTACTGCCCGGAATCAATCATGCCTCGCACGAGCAGAGAATCGGCCAAATCGTATTCCCGCTTCCCCTCGATATGGAGCAGACTGAAGAGGGGAAACTCTTCCTTCGCGCGCCGAAATGTGCCCTGGAGGAACGAATGCAGATCATCTTCAATTTCAGACCTGTCGGACCGGGGACCAAAATCCAGGTAACACATGACGGCGCCAGGCTAACTGCCGATGGAGGAACATCCGAGTGGCGTTGGGAGATCCCTTGGCCGCCGGGGGCTGAATCCGGGAAAGCCTCGCTTTACTATGCTGAGGAAGAAATCAGCAGCATCGACCCGCGGAGGTGGCTAGGGGCAGGAACCCTTCGAGCGGCTGTTGATTGCTATTTCGATCCTCATCACAAGCGCCTGGAAGAGGCTCTCTTAGGGCTGGACAAGAAAAACAGCAAGAAAAATAAGGCGAGCCAGACATTTGAAGAGGCCACCGTCAGGCTCATGAATCTTCTTGGCGTTCCTCTCGTGTGGTATGGCGGACAATGGGCGTCCTCGGCGCGAAACGGCGCGGCGGGTTTAGTGGATAAAAAGGAAAAGCGTGTAGTCGTTCTCGCGGAGTGCACAGTCGAGAAACCAGAAGCCAAATTCTCAGCTCTAAAAGAGCGTGCTCAGGAACTTGCCGAGTCGTTGGCAGGTGAGGCTGAAGTGCTCCCGGTGGTTTTCACCCAGGCCGACCCTCCGGAGTCCGTGTTCGAGACTGCCTATGAGCACGGAGTTGCCCTCATGGGGCGAGACGAACTCACTTCTCTGTTTGAAATGCTCTCTGCCACCACAACAAAAGAGGACGCACTTAGCTTCCTCAATAAGTTCAGGTCTCTCGTCAAGGGCAAATATACAAGGCTGGATGGGACGTAATCGAACAGGTAGCCAGCGTACCGCAGAGCTGCGCTCTGCGCCAGCCACGGGCGTCGTCGTCCGCCTTGCTACTGGTACCCCAAGTTCTCGGCGGACATACTAGGTTGGACCCAGTCTACCGGCTGCCTTGCAGTTGCTATGATTACAATCGGTTGGTATGTCCCGTCATACTTGATCATTTTGAGAATGATCCGTACGAGTAAGTCGTGCAAATGGTTAGCCACCACAACAAGATCCTGAACTCCGAATTCCCCTGAATCAATGTCGAAAAAGCCTTCGTGGATCGACGCGCCCCGCAAGTGAGACAAATGGGGGAGCCCACGTTGGCGCCCCCTTCTTTGTATAGTGGGAGTCAACGATGACCGCGTCCGGCAACCTAAACTTCTTCAATAAATCGACCACAGCTAAGCCGAAATCCTGGGTCTTGCCCCAGGGAGTGGTTTTCACGCGGTCCGCAATCTTAGATAAAGCACAGTTTTCTTGTTCATCCTCTGGCGTCTTTGCCACGCGTGCAATTGACCTTATCTCCTTGGCTACGTTGTGTAATACCTGTCTCACAAGCTCTCTATTCTCCGGCTTCAAGCGCTTGTCCGGATACTGGTCGGTGAGTCCGAAATGCATACAGAGGCATTCGAGTCCACGGACCAGATATATCAGTTTTTCTTCTATTGTCAGGGGGAAGTAGTGCCCGCCTTGAGTCGCGTGCTTCATAGCAACTGGCAGGTACGACTTGCACGCGTATTCGGAGGAAAGGAACCAGGTCATGAGCCGACCGGTTCCGTGGTGCACACCTTCACGGATCGTACGGTGGCCTTCAGCGAAAATAGTCCCGCCGTGCTGTTCGTGGATTCTCCGCACAAGTCTTCCTAATTCGTCTCGGAACTCTATCCAGGGTGCGCCGACCTCGGTTCCTGTCGCAAAGCCGAGGACTCGTAAGAGATCATATGGAAACCAACTCTTAAGGGATCTCGCCTCGATAGAGTTATGCCCCACCTCGCCAACCATGATGGCCGTAACCAAAGCGTTCAGCGAGCCACCTTTGGGTTTTCTCATGCGCTCATCATAGTCCGCGAAAGGCTCAATGAAGGCCGGGGAGCCATTGAACGTAAATACAATCACGTCATTCCGAGAGTTTGCGTAGCTGGAGGCTTCCAGGAGTTCGGTGCCTGTAAGGCCTTGTGGAATCGCAGGAGTTGGAAATATTCGCAGTGGATGGCAGTCTACTACATTAGGCACTCGACAGAATTCAGATAAGAAGTTCAACAACGGCATTAACCAGTACTTTGCTGGCGGCGCTCCCCGGCAGTCAAATTCAGAACGCCAGAGATGAAAGTCAATGTGTTCATCGTCGGTCCCAGAGCAGAAGCCGTAATCAATCCGACCAGCGCTGCTGAAGACGCCAGCCGGGGTTTCGACTGTCAGCCGCGAGCACAGATTATTGATCAAGCTGTGCTCCAAGATGGCGCCGCCATTTGGCTGAGGGACTATTCTGGAAGCAACCAACCCGAATATCCCGTCTTGGAACGGGTGGGTTGAGTCTACCCGATTTACCACCATATGTGCGCTGCAACTGCCGAATTCATCGAAAAGGACCCTAACATCTCCCTCCGCAGCGCCTCGGCCGTCAGCAAACTCGGCGCGCCCCGTCCCCTCATAGCCGACGTTCGGCGAAACCACGCATTTCCCTTAGGTGTGACTTCTTCGAGGCTGAACGACATCGGATAACCTCCTCGTTTAATCGAGCGATCAATCCGACCCTGCGGAGGGCAAGCTCCCTAATTTACCTTATGTTGGTAGTTAAGCAAGCGTAACGCGGACCTCCGCTTTGTGAGGTCCGCGGCTTTTCGCGTCAGCCCGCGCTCGCCAGCTCGGTTCCTTGTCGCATCGGCACGGCATCGTGTGTAGATTGACCGCATGTCCAGGTTGCGGCGTCCGTTCCTTTATGACCGCGACATCCAACACAGGTCCGTGCTCCGCGTCCTTTGAGCGGAACAGGCTCACTTTGGTGCACTAGCCCCCGCCCCCACATTAGGACTCTACCAAAATAACCTGGATCGGCCTGACGATGTGTCCAACCCTGTGCGAGAATCCCCCTTTCTGGATGCTTGGCGCTTGACGAAGACCGCCCGGCGGGAGCAAGCTTGTACGTCTTAGAATCCGGCCGCCGCAAGTTGGGTGCGGAACGACCGCAGGTTTGGTCTGCCCCTGTCCGGCCTAATGGTTCATATTTCTTGAAGCCCTCGATATATACTTTCTTCCTCATCGGCCTCGGCGTGCTTTCGTGCGTCCTCACAGCACCCCTGTCAGCACAGGTCGCGCCCGCATCTTGGCAGGGCACCTTGCGCGACGCCGGCGGAAACGCTATGGCCGGCGCGCAGGTTGAACTGGGTGAGACCGGGTCGGGGCGTACCTTCACAACCACTACGGACGAGAACGGCGCTTTCCGTTTCGCCGAATTGCCTGCCGGGGATTATGCCGTGCGCACCCACTGGCACGGCGCGGGCACCACGGCGCGCGAACTGCTGAGAATCCGGGAGGGCAAACGCTCCTCCGTGCAGGTTGCCGTGGCGGGCGAATGGCTGGTCCTCCAGACTTCCTCCACGGGAGAGCAGGCGCAGGCGAGCGGCGGGGAGAGACTCTCCAGCCGGCAGGTTTCCGAGTTGCCTTTGAACAAGCGCGACTTCAGTCAACTGCTGCTGCTGGCGGCCGGCACCATGACGGATACGAACGGCTCGGCGAATTTCACCCAGCAATTCGCGGTGAATGGGCAGCGCGGCTCCGCCGCCATGTTTGCCATGGATGGCGTCGACACGACCGACCCGGAGTTGGGCGGGGCCACTTTTTCGAATTTCAACGTGGACGCAGTGCAGGAAATTGAGTCGCTTTCGGGGGTGATGCCGGCGGAGAACGGGCATGGCGCGGCGGGCTTCACGAATATCAAAACCAAGTCGGGGACGAGTCAGCTGCATGGGTCAGTTTTTGAATTTGTGCGCAACGCCGCCTTCGATGCGCGCAACTTTTTCGACCGGCGGACGCTTGCCAACCCGGGGCGCATCCCGCCCTTCATCCGCAACGAATTCGGCTTCGCCCTCGGCGGACCGGTCACGCTGCCGGGGATTTACCAGGGCCGAGAGCGCACGTTTTTCTTCGGGCAGTATCAGGGTTTTCGCCAGGTGCTGGGGACCACGCAGGTGCTCTCCGTGCCGACCCCGGCGGAGCGCCAGGGGCAGGACACGACGGCCTTTCCGGGCGACACACTCTATGTTCCCGTCAGTGCGCAGGTGGCGCCCATCCTGGCGGGCTACCCCCTGCCGAATGATCTTCAGGGGCCCTTTGGGGCACGCACCTACGCCACCTCCTCCAAGGTGGCGACGGACACGAATCAATTCTCCGTGCGCATTGACCACCGCATCTCTGACCAAGCCCAGTTCTTTGCGCGTTTCAACCTCAACAATGTGAACGGGCCACTGACCAACCCCAGCCAGCCGGCCATTGATCCGAGCTTCGCCATCCATTTTCTTGACCACCAGCGCAACGTCGCGCTGAACTACACTCGTGTGGTTTCGCCCCACTTCACTTCCCAGACCTCGCTCGGTTACATTCGTAGCACGCCCACCTTCATTTCTCCCAACCACACGCAGCCGGCGATGACCTTTGCCGACGGCCTTTACGAACCCTTCAACGCACCTGGCGGAACCGCCACCGGCACCACTGGAAACTTGTTTCAGTTTCGGCAGAATTTCACCTACGTGCGCGGAACGCACACTCTGAAGTTCGGCGCCGAACTGCGCTTCAACCGCGACGCGAGCATTTTCGGAGTGAACCCTGATGGCACTTATGCCTTCGGCGGGGGGACCGCTTATGCCCCGGTTGATATCCTCTCGGCCAGCGGCCAGCACGATCTTCAGGTGGGCAGCCCTCTTCCCGACACGCTCTCGGGATTCCTCACGGGTACACCTTTCTCTTACAACACCACGGTGCCCGCGTTCTATACGGCAGTCGGGGATCACTTTGATGAGGTCAGCATCCAACGCTCCGCGTACAACTTCTACTTCCAGGATGCGTGGAAGATCTCGCCGCGCTTCACTCTGAACTACGGCCTGCGTTACGAAGCGGACAGCCGCATCAAAGAACCCTTGCGGCGTACCTCGACGATCCGGTTTGTGGACGCGCAGGGTAATCCTGCCCCGCCCTGGAAAGCAGGAGCGCAGGAAATTGTGCTGCTTAATCCGCAGCCTCCTTACGGACGGGACTTGAACGGCTGGGGGCCACGTGTTTCCACGGAGTGGCGAGCCGCTAGCAACACCGTGCTGCGGGCCGGCGGCGCGATCACGACCTTTCTACCGAACCTCTTTTGGATGAACTTCCTCACGGGCGGCTTCCCCTTCATCGTCAATCCCTACCTGACGGCATTACCGGGTGCACCTGTGCCCTTCGAAGACGCTGTCACGGCCTTCCAATTGCCTACCCTTTACACGACCGCGGGCCAGGAGGCGGTTCCCGGTGGCAACACTCGAATCGTTCCCCCCAACACCCTGCTCGATATGCCGCGCTTCCAGGCAGACCTCTCCGCCCTGACGCCCGGCCACCAGCCACAACCCCTTGCCATGGCGGGTATGGCCCCCGACATCCGCAACGGCTATATCGGCAGCTATACGGCGAGCATCGAGCACACCCTGAAAGACGTGGTCCTCAGCGCCTCCTATGTGGCCACCATGGGTGAGAAGCTTGAAACCATCGCCAGCCCAAACAGCTACAGTGGCGCCTCACCCCAGTTCGCCCGCTACACGCAATTCAACTCCTTGGGCCAGATCACGGGCGGCTACGGCCCGGAGATGATGGTGACCACCGGTTCCCACTCCACCTATCACGCCTTGCAGCTTTCGGCTTCCAAGAACACGCCGCGTCTGGGTTTAGGCTTCCAATCCAGCTACACCTTCAGCAAGTCTATCGACGATACTAGCGCCGTCGTGGCCGGCTACGGTGGGCCTTCTGGAACCATCATCCAGGCCGTCCCACAAGACCCCTGGAATCCCGGAGCCGACAAGGGGCCCTCAACCTTTGACGTCACCCATGCCTTCACGACCAGCGTCATTCAGATTCTGCCTCTCGACCGGGTGAGTTTCTTGCGGCCCCTGGGAAGAAGGTTCACCACGGGCTGGCAGGTGTTGAACATCACGACGCTCACCAGCGGTCTGCCCTTCACGGTTTATTCTGGGATTCAACAGACCGGTGTGGGCGTGGGGGGCGGCGACCGGCCTGACCAACTCGCCACTCCCGTCTTGTCCACCGCGCGGGCGATTCGGGAGGATTACTTCGGCCGGGGCGCCGACAATGCCGCCTTCTTTTCCATCCCGATCAGTGTCCCGGGTGGCACCGGGCCCAACCAGGGCCGCTTCGGAACTTTGGGACGCAATACCTTCCGCGGCCCCGCCCTCCACAATCTTGACTTCGCCTTGATCAAGGATACGACCCTGGGCAGCCGCGCACGTTCGGAGCCCGTAACGCTGGAGTTCCGGGCGGAGTTCTTCAACACTTTCAACCTGGTCAACTTCGGCCTGCCCATAAACATCTTGAGGGGCTCGGGCTTCGGGGTCATCAATCGCACCGCGGGGACTTCCCGCCAGGTCCAGTTCTCACTGAAATTGCTCTACTAACCGTTCGCAGATGACCCCTCCCAGCGAGAGCTTCCAGTCTCTGCTGATGACCTGACGCGGAAGTTCGGTGACAAAGCCAAGTGGCACCGGACTTCCCGATACAGAACATCGGGACAGGTCAGCCCGCCACGTGTGCGAAAGGTCGGCGCTACAGTGAAATCCGGAGGGTTCTCGAGGTCGGGCCGCAAGGGGACCGCACGCGTGGACACTGGCAACCGGCCTGCCATCCCCGTTCAGGTGACGATTCACGCTTGACGAAGTCTGCCCCTCAGGAGCAAGCTTGTACGGATTTGCTATCCCGCCCTGCAAGTTGGGTGGGGAACAACCCCCGGTTTGGTCTGTACCTGCCAGGCCCGTAGGGATTTAATCTCTTGAAGCTTTCCAAAAACAGTCTCTTTCTCCTTGGTCTCAGCTCGCTTTTCTATGTGCTTGTAGCCTCAGGCGCAGCGCAGACTGCTCCCGCCTCCTGGCAGGGTACGTTGCACGACGCCGGCGGAAACGTCATGTCTGACGCGCAGGTGGAGCTGCGCGAGGCCTGGTCGGGTCGCACCTTCACAGCCACCACCGACGCCCAGGGGGCTTTCAGCTTCCCGGAATTGCCGGCGGGGGATTATGCGGTGCGCATCCGCTGGCACGCCAAAACCGCCGCGGCACGCGAGGTGCTGAAAATCGGGCCGGGAAACCACCTCGACTCTTCTGTGCAGATTGCCCGGCCAGGCGGATGGCTGGTTCTCCAAACCTCCTCCGTGGGAGAGCAGGCGCAGGCGAGCGGCGGGGAACGGCTCTCCAGCCGGCAGGTTTCCGAGTTGCCTTTGAACAAGCGCGACTTCAGTCAACTGCTGCTGTTGGCTGCCGGCACCATGACGGATACGAACGGCTCGGCGAATTTCACCCAGCAATTCGCGGTGAATGGGCAGCGCGGCTCCACTGCCATGTTTGCCATGGATGGCGTAGACACGACTGACCCGGAGTTGGGCGGCGCCACGTTCTCGAATTTCAATGTGGACGCGGTGCAGGAAATTGAGTCGCTCTCCGGGGTGATGCTGCCCGAAATCGGGCACGGCGCGGCGGGCTTCACGAATATCAAAACCAAGGCGGGGACGAATCGGCTGCATGGCTCGATTTTTGAGTTTGTGCGCAACGCCGCCTTCGATGCGCGCAATTACTTCGACCGGCGGACCCTTGCCAACCCGGGCCGCATCCCGCCCTTCGTCCGTAATGAATTCGGCTTCGCCCTCGGCGGGCCGGTCACGCTGCCGGGGATTTACCAGGGCCGAGACCGCACGTTTTTCTTCGGGCAGTATCAGGGTTTTCGCCAGGTGCTGGGGACCACGCAAGTGCTCTCCGTGCCGACCCGGGCGGAGCGCCAGGGAGAAGACACCACGGCATTTCCCGGCGATACGCTTTTCGTGCCCATCCATCCGCAGGTGGCGCCCATCCTGGCGGCCTATCCCGAACCCAATGATCCTCAGGGGCCTTACGGGCCGCGCACCTACGCGACTTCCTCGAAGGTAGCGACGGACACGAATCAATTCTCCGTGCGCATTGACCACCGCGTGTCCGACCAGGGCCAGATCTTTGGGCGCTTCAACCTCAATAACGTGCAGGGCCCGCTGACCAATCCCAGCCAGCCGGCCCTCGATCCCAGCTTTGCCGTTCTCTTCCATGACCACCAGCGCAACGTCGCGCTGACTTACACCCGTGCGGTTTCGCCCCACTTCACGTCCGAGACCTCGCTCGGCTACATTCGCAGCACGCCGATGTTTCTCTCTCCCAATCACACCCAGCCGGGCCTGCTGTTTGGCGACGGTCTCTACGAGCCATTCAACTCGGCGGCCGGAACGGCCACGGGCGCGTATGGAAATCTCTTTCAGTTTCGGCAGAATTTTACCTACGTGCGAGGAACCCACACGCTGAAGTTCGGCGCGGAGATACGATTGAACCGCGACTCGACCGTCTTCGGGACGAACCCCGACGGCCAGTACACGTTCGGGGGCGGCCCGGCCTATGCCCTCTCCGTCATTCCTTCGGCGAGCGAGCGGCACGATATCCAGGTGGGTGACCTTCTTCCCGACACGCTCTCAGGATTCCTGACCGCCACTCCCTTTTCCTATAGCACGACGGTGCCCGCGCCCTTCACGGCAGTCGGTGATCGCTTTGATATCGTGGCTTTGCGCCGCGAGGCCTTTAACATCTATTTCCAGGACACCTGGAAGGTCACGCCGCGGTTCACGCTCAACTATGGCCTACGCTACGAGCTGAACAGCCGCATTCATGAGATCAACAAGCGGACCTCCACGATCCGGATTGTGGACGCGGGGGGCAACACAGTGCCGGCCTGGCAAGCCGGCGCCCGGGAAATTATGCTCATCGATCCGCAGCCGCCGTATGGGCGGGACCTGCGCGGGTGGGGACCCCGGGTCTCGACGGAATGGCGGGTCAGGAACAGCACGGTGCTACGCGCGGGTGGCGGCATCACCACGATTCTCCCCAATCTCTGGTTGGAGAATTTCATCACCGGTGGTTTCCCCTATATTGTCAACCCTAATCTCACGGCCTTGCCGGGGGCGCCTGTGCCTTTTGAGAACGCTGTGACCACCGTTCAGTTGCCGCCCGTATACACCACCGCGGGCAGCTTGGCGTATCCCACCCTCCGCACCTCCGAGGTTGCTTCCAACACCGAGGCCGATATGCCGCGCTTCCAGTCCGATCTCTCCGCGCTGACACCCGGCCACCAGCCGCAGCCCATTTCCGTGTTTGGAATGCAACCGGACTTTCGTAATGGTTACATCGGCAGCTATACGGCGGGCATTGAACAGACATTCAAAGACGTTGTGTTCAACGCCTCTTATGTGGCCACCGTGGGCGTGAAGCTGGCGGGCATGATCATGCCGAACAGTTACAGCGGCGCCTCGGCTGAGTTCGCGCGCTTCACGCAGTTCAATTCCTCAGGCCAGATCATTGGAGGCTATGGGCCGGAGTTCCTCATGGGAACACTTTCCCACTCGACCTATCACGCCCTGCAGGTGTCCGCGTCCAAGAACTCCCCACGATTGGGGGTGGGTTTTCAATCCAGCTACACGTTCAGCAAATCTCTCGACGATACCAGTTCCGTGGTGGTGAGCTTCGGCGGGCCGTCAGGGACTGTCATCCAGGCCTCTCCCCAAGACCCGTGGAACCCCGGCACCGACAAGGGGCCGTCGACCTTTAATATCGCGCATGCCTTCACGACCAGCGTCATTCAGATTCTGCCTTTCGACCGTGTAAAGTTCCTCCACCCCCTGGGAAAGAACCTCACCTCGGGCTGGCAGGTGCTCAACATCACCACGCTCACCAGCGGTTCGCCGTTTTCGGTTTATTCTGGAATTCAACAGACCGGAGTGGGCGCGGGGGGTGGGGATCGGCCGGATCAGATCGCTACTCCGGATTTCTCCACATCCCGCAAGATTCGGGAAGATTACTTCGGCCGGAGCGCCGCCAACCCCTCCTTCTTTTCCATTCCCATTGGCGTTCCAAACGGCACGGGGCCCAACCAGGGCCGCTTCGGAACCCTGGGACGAAGTACCTTTCGTGGCCCGGGCTTTTACAATCTCGACGCGGCTTTGATCAAAGACACCACCTTCGGCAGCCGTGCGGGTTCGGAGCCCACCACCCTGGAGTTCCGTGCCGAGTTCTTCAACGTCTTCAACCTGGTGAACTTCGGACTGCCGGTGAACATCCTGCGGGGCTCGGGCTTCGGGGTCATCAATCATACCGCTGGGACTTCCCGCCAGATTCAGTTCTCGCTGAAATTGATCTACTGATCCTTTTATGACCATTGATAGCGGCCGCGGCTGCCCCGCAGGGAGTAGCGCAGACCTGTTTTGGAGGTCTGCGGTTCTTCCCCAATTGACAGCATAAAGCCGCGGACCTAAACCACAGGTCCGCGCTACCTGCTTGCAAAACCGCGCGGGAGCGAATATTCTGCGGCCCACTTCGGAAATGGAGGGCACGATGGGCAAACCCAGAGTCATGGTGGCGCTTGCGAGTGCGGATTCCGTGGAGAGCTTGACGACCTTGGCGTGCCAGTTGGCCGACGGCATGGATGCTGAGGTCTCGGCCCTGCACGTCGTCGAGGTGCCTCTCCTTACCCCCCTCGAGGCCGCGGAGGAATCTCTCGACCATCCGGGCAAGGAGCTTCTCGCTCAGGCCAAGGGCGTGGCGGAGAGATTTCCCCGCCACCTCTCGACGCAACTCCTGCGCGCTCGGGAAGTGGGCGAGGCGATCGTGGGTGAAGCCAAAGAGCAAGGAGTGGAATTGCTGGTGATGGGCCATCACCAGCCTCGTCCCCACCATCTGAGTGAAACGCTGTTGGGAGGCACGGTCCGCTATGTGGCTCACCACGCGCCGTGCCGAGTCATTGTCCAGATCCCTGCGCCGGAGCACGGCTAGGTTCGCGGTGCCCTGGCCGGTAAGCTCCTTCCGAAAGTTGCAGCGAAGAGGTGTGCCGTGCGGATTCCGAGTTCAGGTGAGACTGCCCGCCCATGAGTGACCCTGCCATCCGCCCCCCGAACCTGTCGCGCCACCAGGGCCCCAAAACCCGTCACATCCTCGCCGGCCTGATCCTGGGCACGGCCTCCGGTGTGGTGGCGAACCTCCTGTGGGGCAAGACGACTGGCCTCGCCAACCTGGTGCGTTACGGCACCGAGCCAGCCGGGCAAATGTGGCTGCGGGCGCTGATCATGGTAGTTATCCCGCTGGTCTTCTCGCGCCTCAGCTTGGGAGTGGCGGGTCTGGGCGACTTGCGCAAGTTGGGCCGAGTGGGGGCGAAGACCCTGCTCTTTTTCCTTTTTGTCACCACGCTTGCGGCGCTGCTGGGACTCTTCCTGGTGAATCTGGTCCGGCCCGGCGAGGGACTGTCGCCGGAAGCGCGCGACCGGTTGCTCGCGACCTATCACCAGAATACTGGCCAGCCTAAAGAAGCGCCGCAGCGCGGGCAGTTCGGCATTCAGACGCTCGTGAACGTGGTGCCTCGCAACCCCATCACCGCCGCCGCGCAAGGCGATATGCTGGGAGTGATCTTCTTTTCGCTCGCTTTCGGCGTGGCGCTGGCCCTGCTCCCCCCGGAGCGCACGAAGGTTCTCATCGAGGCCGTGCGCGGGCTGGGCGACGCGATGATTGTCATCATCGACCTGGTCATGAAGCTTGCACCGTACGGAGTCTTTGCCTTGCTGTTTACCGTGGCGGCGAGGTTCGGGCTGGATCTGCTGGCGCGGCTCGGCTGGTACATCATTACGGTCATGGCGGGACTGTTCATCTTCGAGTTCGGCGTCTATTCGGTGCTGGTGCGGGTCTTTGCCGGCTGGGCGCCAGGGGATTTCTTCCGCCGCGCCTGGACGGCGATTTTGACCGCCTTCTCCACCAGTTCCTCGAACGCCACGCTTCCCACGACGCTGGAAGTCTGCGAAGAATCGCTCAAGTTGCCGCGGGAAATCGCGGGCTTCGTCATCCCGCTCGGAGCCACCATGTGCATGAACGGCACCGCGCTCTTTGAAGGTGTCACCGTGCTCTTCATTGCCCAGGTGTTCGGAATCAAGCTGGCCCTTTCCGCGCAGGTCGTGGTCATGGTCACGGCGATTCTGATGGCCATGGGAGCCGCGGGCGTGCCCAGTGGTGCGATTCAGGTCCTGATCCTGGTGCTGGAAGCCGTGGGCGTGCCGGGGGAGGGAATTGCCATGGTGGTGGGTGTCGATCGCGTGCTCGATATGGGCCGCACCGTGGTGAACGTCACCGGCGACATGGTGGCCGCGGCCTTCGTGGCGCGCTCGGAAGCGAATTCGTCCAAGACTTCGTAGGGGCGAGCGGCGCTCGCCCCGGCGCGGCCCTTTCCCTTTGTGACGGACCGACGGTCAATCGTCGCCTGGGTGAGGGGATGGATCGCAGGGGACGACACCCCGGCTCAGATGAACAACGGCACCTCTTCGCCGCTGGCGTCCAGCTCCGAGTCCTCGGGTTCGGGTGACTCGGAAAGCGCCAGGATTGCTACCACCAGAGTCCCCAGCAGCACCAGTCCAGGGTGGCGGCCAGCCCAATCGAGCCAGCCAGCCCCGTGTTCAGGCCGGATTCCCACCACGCGTTGTTGGCGCATCGGATTCTCGATGCCTCCCATACGTACTATCGACAGTTCTTGGGGAGGGATGAGAGGTAAGTTTTTCCTGTCGGGTCTGGCCTTGGCTATGTAACCCCGGCGCTGGCGACCTCGACCCTTTCAGGGTCGGACTTGGGGCGGTGGCCCGTTTTCCGGGGTGTCGCCCCCGGCGATTGTATCGATTCCCCTCGGGGTTCAGACGCGAAACCCGTTTGCGTCAATATGAGTCATCCTCGCCATCCAGCTTGACTTGCTCGGCCAGCGCGGGCGTAAAATAGTCGCGGGTTCTGACCCCCTGGGCGAGAGCTGGGCGGAACCCCCACAGCCCCGGCGGGCCGACGAGGTCTTCATGCTTATCGCAGCGCAACTCCGTCCTGGAACAGTCCTGAAGATCGGCCCCGACATCTTCAAGGTGTTCGAGTCCACTTACCACATTGGCCAGGGCAAGATGCCGGGGAGCGTTCACGCCCGCGCGCACCATGTCCTTACGGGCACGCTCAAGGAGTTCCGTTTCCGGCCGGAAGAACGGCTGGAAGAAACGCAGCTTGACAAGCACGAAATGGAGTTCCTTTACGCGGACGCGGATTCCGCCACTTTCATGAACCCGGATTCCTTCGAGCAGGTTTCGATTCCCCTGGAAGCTATCGGCAAGGCCACCAAGTTCCTCGAGCCCCCGATGAAGGTTCCCGTGGAGTTCTATCAAGGCCAGCCGGTTAGCATTGTGTTTCCCGAAATCGTGGAGGCGAAGGTCTCCAGCACGGCGCAGCCCGTCCACCAACAGCAGGACAACACGTACAAGGACGCTACGCTCGAGAACGGCCTGGAAATCCTGGTGCCGCATTTCATCAAGACGGGTGAGGTCATCCGCGTGGAAGTGGCAACCGGGAAGTACGTGGACCGGGTGCGCGCGGATACGAAGAGATTCTGAGGGCAAGGCAAGGTCCCGGAAACGTCCCACGCACAGAGGCCGGGCGGCGCCGATATCCGGGGAGGGAGTTGCGGAAGTGGGGCAAGGCCGGCTCCCCCGGCTGAATCCCAAATCCTGACTTGGTGAATCGGCCCGGCCTTGCTATGATGACTTGGCCCTAACCTATGTCGACACCTTCCACCAACCTGAGTATTCAAGGGAGGCCGCACTTCCAATTACAAGTGCGGCCCGCCGAGGCGCGCGACGAGCAGGATATTGTGAGGATTTACCTGCAGGCGACGCAGGATCACCTCGCGACTTTTGAGAGTTTCCTGGTAACTCCGGAGGAGCGCACGCGCTGGGTTAAGGAACACTCCAGGAAATTTCCGCTCCTGGTAGCCGAACTGAACGGGCGAGTTCTGGGGTGGTCATCACTCAGCCCCTATCACGCTCATCCCCGTATCGAGGGTATTGCCGAACTGCTCATCTACATCGATCGCGACTACCGCCGGCACGGGGTGGGCCGGGAGTTGATGCGTGCGACTCAGTCCGCGGCGTGCGAGCAGGGGCACTTCAAACTGATCGGGAGATTCCTCGCGCACAACGACGCGGGCCGTACCCTCTGTCGCCTGACCGGTTGGAGGGAAGTGGGCGTGCACGAAAAGCACACTTGCCTGGAAGGCCGCTGGCACGACGTGGTCCTGGTCGAATACCTCATCACGGAAAACCTCAAGTAAGTCCCCGCAAGAATCTGCACGGGTGCCGGGCACAGGTGTCATTTGCGAGACACGGGCGCTTCCAGGTGCAGTCGTTCCCGCGCAAGCGGGAATCTACTCCGCCAGCCATTGGAAATGCGCCGCCGACGGACTGGATTCCCGCTTTCGCGGGAATGACCAGTGTTTCGAAAGATATCCCATTCCAAATGACACCAGCACGGGTGCTGACAACCCCCCTTCCGCACTTAGGTGTTCTGCTGAGTTCGCGCCAGGCGCGTCCATGCCAGATAAATGGGAATTCCCAGCAGCACGAGCCCCAGCCCGATGCCGGACTCGCGCGGGCTGCGGACCATCGCATTGACGATGATGACCAGCGCTGCCGCAGTGAAGGCCACCGGCAAAACCGGATACGCCCACACGCGATAGGGGCGTTCCAAGTCGGGACGGCGCCGGCGCAGAATGACCACGCCCAGCGTGGCGGCAGCGTAGAAAATCCAGCCCGTAAAAATCACATAGGTATAGAGCTGTTTGAAGCTGCCGGTCGAGGCCAGCACGATGGACCAACCGCATTGAATCAACAGGGCCACGTATGGGGTTTCGAAGCGTGGATGAATTCGCCCCACGGAGGCGAAGAAGAGGCGGTCGCGTGCCATCGCAAAGCAGGCGCGCGCCCCGCCCAGGATGTTGCCGTTCAGCGCGCCGAAAATCGAGCAGAGGATTAGTCCGGAGACAAAGGCCGCGCCGTGCGGGCCCCAGAGGATTTCCATGGTTTTGGCCGCGACGCGCTGGTAGGAGTCCTGGGCCATCGCCGCCAGCGGCAGCACGCGCAGGTAGGCGAGGTTGGCGCTGAGGTAAACCAGAATGACCACCAGCATCCCCAGGAAGAAACTGCGCGGCAACACCCGCGCGGGATTCTTCACTTCCCCGGCCGCGTACGCCAGGTGGTGCCAGCCGTGATAGGCCCACAGCACGCCGATCAGCGCAACGCCAAACGAACTGAGGGTGGTGTGCGGCAGGGGGAGATCAAACGACGCCGCGACGGGCGTTATATGGCGCGCGAAGAGCGCGAACCCCACGAGGGTTGCCAGGCCCGCGAGTTTGGCGAACATGAAGATGGTCTGCACCACGGCGGCACGCCGCACGCCCGCAATATTCACCAGCGTGAGTATCGTGATCACCGCGCTCGCCAGCAACTTGCGTTCCAGAGGTGTGAGCGGGAAGAACGTGGAACTGTAAATGCTGAACGCCACGGCGAGTGTGGCGATGCCGCCGGATTCAATCACCAGCAACGCCGCCCACCCGTAGAGGAAGGCGGGCAACTTGCCGTAAGCGTCGCGCAGGTAGATGTAGACGCCCCCGGCCTCCGGGACCGCGGCTCCGAGCTCGGCGAGCGAAAGCGATCCCGCCAGCGAAAGCGCGCCGCCCACCACCCACACCAGCATCACCGCAGCGACCGAGCCGACTTGCTGCGCCACGTCGTGCGGCACCAGGAAGACTCCCGAGCCGATAATCGTTCCTACGACGATGGCCGTGGCGCCCATAAACCCGATGGCGCGCGGCAGTTCGATGGGTGCCGGAGACTGTGGCCGCGAGGCCAAGTGGCCCGCGGCGGGGGGTGAGAGAGGTGTGAACATGGAATATCCGAATGCGGAATTTTGAATTGCCAACCTTGAAACTCAAGGTTCTGCAATCTAACAGGCTGCGGAAAAACCCGCCAAAACTGTCATCCTGAGGAGCCGCAGGCGACGAAGGATCTCCGCATTTGCCTGATTCTACAAATGCAGGGATTCTTCGCGCAGTTTATCCTGAGCGGGCAGAGCGAGATTCTTCGCTTCGCTCAGAATGACAGCGAAGGACTCAGAATGACAGGACCGACATTTTTTTCCCCAGCCTGCTGAGCCCCGAATTGCTAGTGCCGTCTTTCAGCTTTCTTCCGGCATTCTTCCGTGGAAGCGTCTTTGGCCGGGTAATGGACACCATTGAATTGTCGCAACACCAGGCGCCCCCGGCTGCCGGTGCCGGGGTCGTACGCGTACCAGGTGACCGAGCAATTGCAGACCTCATGCTCGGGGTCGCGGTCGATAGCGAGCAAGGTCTTCTCGGTCAGGCGCTCGAGCAGGCGGCGAAACGTGAGCACCACTACGGAGTGGCACACCACCAGCACCGATTGCTTGCGCCAGTCGCGCGCCAGAGTTCCCAGGAAACTGTGCACACGCAGCGCTACATCGGGGTAGCTTTCGCCCCCGGGCGGGCGATAATAGTACTTGCCCTCGCGCTCCCGGCGGCGCCACTCGTCGGGATACTTGCTGCGAATGCCATGGCCCGTCAGGCCGTCGAGAATGCCGAATTCTTTCTCGCGGATACGTTCCTCGATGGTCAGGTCGAGCGGGTAGGGGAATTGCTCGACCAGGGTGCGGGCAGTTTCCAGCGTCCGCTCGTAAGGCGAAGCGAAGACCCGATCGAAACGAAACTCGCGGGCCAGATATTTCCCGGTCTCCTCGGCCTGGCGCGCGCCCCGCGGGGTCAGCTCCACGTCCATGTCGCGGATGTCCTCATGGTACTCCAGCCTGCCCGCGCGCTGCGCCTCCGCCCGGCGCACGTTGCGTTGCGATTCCCCGTGCCGTACGAGCACGAGGTGGTTCATCCACTTTTGCTGCGCAGAAGGCAAGCGCGTCTCTCTCACGTTGGGAAGCCGCTCCGGACGGTCTTTACCGGAAGAAGGCGTGTCATTATACTGGCTGGGTTGGGGAAGGCCAAACAAGTTTTCGGCCATGCCGGCGCTAAGCCTTGGGGCGAACCATGACAGACTTCATTCCCGGACGATTTGATGCGCAAGTGGCTTTGGTCGTGGGCGGGGCGCAAGGCATCGTGAATGGCGTGCTGCTGTTTGTCGATGGCGGGCAGCTCGCGTGACTTCCCGAACCGGGAGGCTTCCTCACCCGGCTCGCGACTCTCGAACCTAAGGAGATAACATGCGGAAAGTGGTTCGGACGCCGGAAGCTCCTCTACCCAAAGGCGTCTATTCCCAGGCTATCGTTGCCGACGGCTTTGTTTTTGTGGCCGGACAGGCGTGCGTCAACCCCCAGACCAACGAGTTCGAATACGGTGACATCCAATCGGAAACGCGCCGAACCCTGGAGAACATCCGCGCTATCCTGGAGGCGGCAGGGAGTTCGCTGAAAGACGTGGTGCGCGTGGGCGTGTTCCTTGCCGACATGAACGATTTTGCGGCAATGAACGAAGTCTACAAGCAGTTCTTTACGGAAGACCAGCCTGCCCGCACGACCGTGGGCGCCCATTTACCGAAGATCAAGATTGAAATCGACTGCATCGCGCGCGTCAGCAGACGGCGCAAGAAGTGAGGGCAGCCTTTGGGTGCGCGCCGGCACAGGTGTAGCGCCGACCTTTACAGGCTGCGGAAAAACCCGTCGGGACTGTCATTCTGAGGAGCCGCAGGCGGTCCTGAGCAGAGCGAAGGAAGAATCTCGTATTGCCATGAAAATGCGCAGAGCGAGATTCTTCGCGCAGTTTATCCTGAGCGGGCAGAGCGAGATCCTTCGCTACGCTCAGGATGACAGCGAAGGACTCAGAATGACAGCAGGGAAGCGTTCTTCCGCAGCCTGTGCAAACCCTGACCTGCTGATCTCAAGGTCAGCGCTACGACGGCACCGAGCGACCGTGCCGTGGGATTGAGGTGCCTATGGATTACCGGGAACTTTCCACCCCCGCCCTGACGGTGGATCTGGATGGGCTCGAGCGGAATCTTGATCGTTACGCCGAATTGTGCCGCCGCCAGGGCGTGGGCCTGCGCCCGCACACCAAAACGCACAAGGCTGTGGAGGTCGCACGTATGCAGCTTGAGCGCGGCGCGGTGGGCCTGACCGTGGCCAAAGTCGGCGAGGCGGAAGTGTTCGCCGGCGCCGGGCTCGATGACATCCTGGTGGCGTTTCCCATTTTCGGCGGCGAGAAACTTCGCCGCCTGGCGGACATCGCCCGCCAGCGCCGCCTGCTGGTCGCGCTCGATGCGGAAGCCACGGCGCAGGAGCTCTCGCGCGCCGCGGCCGCCAAAGGGGCCACTATCGGTGTGTTGGTGGAATTTGACGTCGGCGTGCGTCGCTGCGGCCTCGAGCCCGGACCCGAGTTGGTGCGCCTGGCGAGAACCCTGGAGAAGCTGCCGGGCCTGAAGTTCCGCGGCTTGATGAGTTACTTTGGCAACGTTTGGGGGACGCCGGAGGAGCGGCGGGCGGAAGCCCAGCGCGTCGCAGAGCGCGTGGGCAAAGCGCTGGCCGCGTTTCGCGCGGAGAACCTAGCGGTGGACATTGTCTCCGGTGGCTCCACTCCTTCGGCGGAGTTCGCGCACCTGATCCCCGGAGTTACGGAGATTCGCCCCGGCACGTATGTTTACAACGATCTCAACACTTACTACCAGGGCGCGTGCACGCTGGAGGATTGTGCGGTGCGCGTGGTGGCGACCGTGGTCTCGACAGCCGTGCCCGGCCGCGCCATTATTGATGCCGGTTCCAAGACTCTTTCCTCCGATCTGCTGGGCTCCGGCCCCAAGTCCGGATACGGCTACGTGGTGGAAGCGCCGGATGCGCCCATCGTCAAGCTGAACGAAGAGCACGGCCTTCTGGATATCACACACTCTCAGCACGCCTTCCAGGTCGGCGAGGTCGTGACCGTGATCCCCAATCACGTCTGCGCCGCCGTGAACATGCACGATGAGATCTTCACGGTGCGCAAGGGCGAGGCCGCCGGCTGCTGGAAGGTCGCCGCGCGCGGAAAAATCCGCTAAGGCAGGTGGCGCCCGGCGTCGTGAAAGACTGGAGTTTTACGGACTTCTCAAACTGGAACAAATTTAACGAAGGTCGCCCGCCGCGGGCGGGGGGAGATCGTTCCTGGCCGCCACGGCGTAATCGTAGCCATCGGCGATGAGGCCTGCGACCGCCGTTTCGCTCAGGCCTCGGACCGCCAGGAGGCGCTGCGGGCGGGGCGGTCGGCGGGTGTCCACCAGATACTCGAGATGGTAGCCCGCCCCCTCGTACTTGGCCCGGGTCATGCCCAGGCCCAGGTCGCGGTTGGCGAAGATCTCCAGAACGATCAGGTCAGGCCGGCGCGAAAGGGTATAGTCGGGATTAAATTTGATGTGGCCGGGCTCATAATGATCGGTCGCCACCGGCATGTGGGCAATGACCGGATCCGCCAAGCCCAGCATATCCATCGTATAGAGATCCGAGAAGAAGGGGATCTTGCCCAATGGTCCGATGGCCAGGGTCCGCCCCTGGTAATTGTCTCCCAGGAATTTCCCCAGCCCCACCCAGCAGTCATACTTGTTGAACATGTAATCAAAGCGGGGGTCGATGAACCAGGGCGGCCCCGCCTGGAGAGCGGCGAGTAGCACGATTCCAAACACCGCCATCCGGGGGGGCGCGATCTCGCCCCAGGAGGCGAGCACCGCGAAAATCCCCAGGGGAAAAAGGACGATCAGGAACCTGTCCCAAAAGTGATCGCCGCCCACGTAAAACCAGTAAGCCAGCCAGAGAGGGGCCAAGAGAATCTCGAAGCGCAGCCGGTCCGCGAACTCGCGCCAGCTCCTCGCGGCGCTGCCGACCGCCGCGACGACGGCGAAAATGAAAATCAGCGTGTAGGGCAGCAAGCCTCCGAAGAAGTTTATCTTGCTGAATTGGCCCCAGGCATGGCTGAGGCGAACCGCCAGCGGGCCCGCCACTTTGACGTAATAGGTTGTTGGGAGCCACGCCCCGTAATACGCCAACCGCCACAGTTCGTAAAGCCCCTGCGCCACCAGAATCGTCAGCGCGCAGGCCATCGCCGGCCGCACCCGGCGCTTCAGCAATAAATACAAGACCACGATTCCGGGAACCAGGAAACCATCCACGCGCGCCAGGAGGGAGAGCACGATTAATCCGCACAGCGTCGCCAGGTGACGGGGGGCGGAATCACCGGCCACGCGTTCCGTGCTTACCCACATCGCCAAGGTGATGAGAAGCACCAGGCAGGTTTCCATGCCCGAGGCCACCGCCACCCAAAGCGGCAGGCACAGGGCCAGCAGCAGGGCGCCGGCCACTGCGCTCCGTTCGCCCAGCTTCTGGCCGAGATAATCCGTGAAGAGCCAGAGCGCGCCGGCGGCGAAGACGAGATTCAGCAGCACGGAGAAGAAATACACGCCGTCGCGGCTGGTCAACCAAAACGCTGGAGCCATCACGAGCACGTAGAGGAAATTGGAATAGCCTTCCACGCGCTCGCCGCGGTTGAAGACCAATCCCTCACCCCGCGCCAGGTTTTCCGCGTAGCGGTAGGATATGTAGGCGTCGTCGTTGCCCCAGTCGTTGTGCGATTTCGTGGTGAGAAAGGCGGAGCCGCCCAGCGTTTGCAGGATCGTCCCGACCAGAAGGACCAAGAAGCAGAGCGTCAAACCAGCTTTGTAAAGAGGAGGTTTCATCGGTTGCCGCCCCGAGTGCCCAGATTCGCGCCGCCCGCCAGAATAAGAAGCGCGGTGGCCCGACCAACCTTGTAGAATCTGAATTTCATAGCTGGGACTTTATACCAAAAACCACCCGGCAATGGGGAAATTGGTCGGCCAAACCCCGCGTTTTACTGAACGACCGTACTGTTGTACAGGCTGCGGAAAAAACCTGTAGCGGCGACTTCCCGTCGCCATGCTGGCATTGAAGACACAGGACATGCGGCGATGTGAAATCGCCTCTCCCTCGTCCGGCGCGAGTCTTTCCGCAGCCTGCTAGGAAGGATTGCCGTGGATCGCCATTGTTCCTGTTGATTACTGACAAGAGAGGGTGTAGAATCCTTTGTCGATAACTGAGGGGAATGAACATGAGCAAACCAACCGATCTGGTCCAGGGCACGTTGGACCTCCTGATTGTCAAGACGATCGCTCTTGAACCCATGCACGGCTGGGGCATAGCGCAGCGCATTCGGCAGGTGTCAGGGGAGGTGCTCTAGGTGAATCAGGGAGCTCTCTACCCGGCTCTGCATCGCCTGGAGCAAAGCGGATGGATCAGGGCGAAGTGGGGAGAGTCGGACAGCAACCGTCGCGGGAAGTACTATGCACTGACGCCGGCAGGCCGCAAGTACCTGGAGCAAGAGCGAACCAACTGGCAACGGCTCTCCGCAGCCATTGGTCTGGTCTTGGAAACCTCGTGAGGTGGAGCTGCTATGATGCGCTGGCTTTACAAGATACCTCTTCGACTTCGGTCGCTCTTTCGGAAGACCTGCGTCCAAAATGAACTCAGCGAAGAACTCCGCTTCCACCTGGAACAACTGATGGAGGAGAAGGTCGGAAAAGGGATAGCCCCGGAGGAGGCCCGTTACGCAGCCCTGCGGGAGCTGGGCGGAATGGAACAGATCAAAGAGGAGTGTCGTGACATGCGACGAGTGAACTACATCGAGAGTTTCCTCCAAGACTTGCGCTACGGCCTGCGGATGCTGGCGAAGAATCCCGGCTTCACGGCCGTCGCAGTCATTACGCTCGCCCTCGGCATCGGCGCCAACACAGCAATCTTTAGCCTTGTTGACGTCGTACTATTTCGACCTCTTCCGATCAGGCGACCCAGCGAAGTCGTGCGAGTTTGTGGCGGCAAGACGAGGGGTGAAGCGTATTGGAGGACCAACTCCTATCCCAGCTACCTGGAATACCGCGACAACACAGATTTCCTCATCGGCTTGGCCGCCTACCTCGATCGGCTACCCGTGAATATATCGGCTGGGAAACTTGGCACGGACCGCGTCGTGGCAGGGATGGTCACGGGGAACTACTTTCAAACATTGGGCGTCGAAGCCGCGCGTGGTCGCACGATCGCCCCCGAAGATGACCACCTGGGAGCGCCGCCCGTCGCCATGCTCAGTCACGATTTCTGCCGTCGGCATTTCTCCTCCGACGCGAGCGTCCTCGGGATGACAGTGCTCGTTGACGGACAGCTATTCAGCGTTGTGGGGGTCACCCCGGCGGGCTTTGGAGGTGTCAGTTTCGAGAACCTCCCTGAAGTGTGACTCCCAATGTCCTATGGGTTTCAGATTGACCCATTGCTCAAGAGCCAAATCCCCTTAAGAAGCAGGTCCTTCAGCCCGTTTGGAGTCGTGGGACGGCTGAAGCCGGGCGCCTCGATGGCACAAGCCCAAGCACAAATAAACATCCTGGGTGACCGACTTGGCGCGGGCAAACCAGAGCCTGGGGAAGATGCGGACTTTACCCGCCCCTGGCCGGTCTTAGCGTCAGCAACGGAAGTGGCAAGGGCCGACCGGACACACTATTCTTCCCTGGTATTGGGCATTGTGCTGCTTGTGCTATTGATCGCCTGTTCCGATGTGGCCGGGCTGCTGCTGGTACGCGCCGAAGGCCGGCAGAAAGAATTTGCGGTGCGCATTGCTCTGGGCGCAACCCGGTTCCGTATCATTCGGCTTCACCTCATTGAAGGGCTGCTCATCTCCGCCCTGGGGGCGGTGGCGGGATGTGCACTCGCCACCTGGGGGACTTGGCTGCTCGCGGCCTCCGCGTCGCCAATTCTTCCCATTCCTTTGGAGCGTTCTGCGTCCATTCTCGACATCCGAGTTTTGACGTTCACCATGCTTGCGGCGGTCCTGGCGGGAGTGGTGAGCAGTTTGGCACCGGCGCTGAGATACTCGCGCTCCAATAACGTCCTCGCCCTGAAAGGGGACTTCGGCTCGACCCACACGTTCTCGCATAAACCTTCATTGCAAAACCTGCTAGTCGTTCTGCAGTTGGCGGTATCTGTCATTCTTCTCGTAGGCGCGGGCCTCATGATTCGGACACTGTCGCAAGCCTCCCATGTCCGACTCGGATTCGATCCTGACCATACAGTTGCCGCCTCTACAGACCCAATCCGCCAGGGTTATGACAAGGCCGGCGCGGCGGCCCTGCTAGATCCCCTTCTGGATGCATTGCGCGCCCAACCCGGCGTCCAATCGGCAGCGCTGGGCAGTCTTCCTCTTCAACCATGGATGGGGACAACCGTGACGCTGGAAGGACACCACGCGTCCAAAAGCGAAGAAGACTGGGCGAGCCTGAACAGGATCAGCCCGGGCTATTTCGCCACGGTCGGGATACCTCTCCTGGTCGGCCGCGATTTCAAACGATCCGACAGTGAGAAGGCGCCGGGCGTTGCAATCGTTAGTGACGTTATGGTTAAGCGCTATTGGCCGGGCCAAAACCCGCTCGGGAAGCACCTCGGACATGTTGGTGCGCCTGATGCGACATTTGAAGTGGTCGGCGTCGTGGGCGACATTGCGCCCTGGGATCTTCGCAAGGAGCCTGAGCCTGTCGTCTACTTTTCGTTGGCTCAGAAATATCTTATGTTCCCGTGGCAGCCAGACATCACCTTGCTGGCCCGGACCAACAACGACCCACGGTCTCTGGTGCCTTTGATCCGCGCGGCAGTTTCCAGCGTAAATCCCAACCTGCCGCTTTTCCATGTGCGTACTCTGCGACAACAGGTAGCCGAAACACTCGCAGAAGAACGGTTCCTCGCGCGATTACTGCTCGCGTTTGCTTTTCTCGCCACAATCCTATCTGCCGCCGGCGTGTATGGATTGGTTTCCTACACAACCGAACGCTCGATGCATGAATTTGGCGTTCGCATGGCACTCGGCGCGCGACCCCGTGATGTCCTCCGGATGGTTCTCCGGAAGGGATTTCTGCTGGCACTTTCCGGCCTGGCAATCGGGCTCGTTGCAGCCTTGGGATTGGCTCGATTGCTGGCGAGCCTGCTTTTTGGAGTGGCCCACACCGATCCTATTACGTTCGCAGTCGTCTCGTTCCTGCTGGCGTGCGTGTCACTGACGGCCTGCTATCTCCCCGCCCGCCGCGCGACGAAGGTCGACCCCATGGTGGCGCTGCGGTACGAATGAGGTGATCGGATGATCCGGTGGTGGGGTGAGTTGGGAGCGCAGGCATCATGCCTGCCGGAACTGGGAGATCAAGTGATTGTCCCGTCCGCTGATCGGATGAGGGAGTAACCAGCGCAGAGCGGCCTCTGGCCGCAACCAAACATGGCGCGGGGTCTTGTAGGGCCGGCCGCTCCGAGCGGGGGGGCCCCGGCCTAGGCGCCCCAAGGGGTGGCCCTACACACACGACGAAAAATGTTTGCCAAGAAAACAAGAAATTACGGTATTGCATTGCAGAGCGCTGGAGGCTGTCTCAAAACCTCAGTTGTCGCGCTGGTCGGAGCCTGCGCTGACGCAGGAAGCGACTGGCAGCTTCGAATTCTCAACAACGCTCATCGGCCAGCGCTATAGCGGGCGACACCGAGTTTTGGGACAGACTCGTTTGCTCGGCACCTGCCGAGCTAACGCTCGGCGCTACGGCGTTTTTCAGCGACCTGTCAGACCACGTTCCGATGGCGAGAATGCTCCGTCTTGAGACTCTGGGCGGCAAGCCAGTCGTGTCCCTTATTCGTCAGGAACCAGAGGGTCCGTGTGGGCGTGGCCCGCTTACCGGCCAAAGCGTGGTCGCGCATTCTTTCCAACCGTTTCGCGACCTCGGTCTCATCGGCTTGCACCTCCGTGGCAATCCCAGTGACCGTCCGGTACGAATACCGCTGGCTGGTCAAAACCTGGAGGAGTTCCTGGTCAGCACGATCCACGGGAAGGTCTTCCACCAGAATGGCGGGCGGAGTGACCAGCCGTGCGGAGGCTGCTTGCGGCTCGCTCTGCTCGTCCATTTCCTTGCGCAGTACGGGTTCAGCCTGGCTGACTTTTTCCTGGGCGATGGCTGCCTGGGTTTTGGCGTCTTTGGATTCCTGCTTGGCCCGTTCAACCTCCGCCAGCAGGCGCTTGGTGACCGTCTCCACGAAGGTGCGCGAGAAGATGGCTGCCACCAGACAGAAGCTCGCAAACACGAAGAAATCAAAGGGGATCCCGGACCCATAGCGGATGGTGGTCACCTTGTCGATCAGGTCGCTGGAGATCGTCCTGAGCAGGAGGGGCACCAGGAAAGAAGCCACCAGCCCCAGGACGACGCTTCGCGAGCGCTTGGCATTCTCGGGGTCATCCTTCTGCAAAAGCAGGTGGTTGGCAGCTCCACCCAGGAAACCCGCGCCAGCCATCGCCACGAATATAAGAGTTACGTTGTAGCTCGTCATCTTTCTTTCCTCCGACAGATTCCAGAGTGCGTTCTTAACGGGACTGCAACGTCCCGGCGGTCGCAGGTTGCCCAAGAACTCGGGCCTGGCGAGGGAGCCGTGGTTTGACCCCGCCCTGGGTGTCGTGGCAAGGCCATCCATCCTTCCGCCGCGGTGGGCGTAGGGCAAGCTCTGGCCGTGCCGTGCGGATGGGCACGGGCGAGAGGCCAGCGGCACTACAAGTATTCCGCAACCTGTTAAGGCAACTTTCCCTTAAGCCGCCCGCACCTATTTCATCGACATTTAATTCCGGCTCATGAAGAAATTTGCGAATCACGAGGAGATGGTGGGGGCGGGACGCAGGCGGCTCCGCGGCCTGATGGAGCAGCGGCCGTCAGGTTGGGGGTCAACACTGCCGTCGTGCGTAGCGGCGATTACACATCGCCACTGGGTCACCGTTCCTCAGGGGCGGGCGTAGATCTTTCCGGGCTTCATGGCGTGTCCCCAACTGAGGGTCTCGGCGTCGGGAAGATCGTAGTTTGCCCCGGGGATTCGTTCCGCCTGGATCAGGGTTCCAAGCTGGAAATAGACAGCGTCCATATCCGAGTGCCATCCGGGATAGTGGCCGAATCCGCCGTCCGAGTTTTGGCAGGTCAGCACCCACTGCGCGGCGCGGTTAATTGCGGCCCGCGATGCCGGCGAATTCCAGCTCAACTGGCGCAGGATAAACACGGCGTCAAAGCAGGCGTGAACGTCCCAGTCCGGTTCCTTAAGATGCCAGCCGCCATCCGGCCTTTGGTCACGGAGGACCCGTTTCACGATCGCCTCCGCGCCTAGTGTGGGCTCACCCAACAGCCTGAAGAAGTGCACCATGTGGAAAGTAGCGGCAACGTGGTCGCCGAGGTAACCATCCGCCGCCTGGTTCTGCGCCATGTGCTGCGAGATGGACGCGCGGTATTCCTCGGGGAAGGGCCTGCCCAGAGCAGCATAGAACAGCGGATAAAAGCTGAGGGTATACCAGGGGAGCTTCTTGAAGGTGTCCTGGGCGAAGAAACGGTCCAGCACATGGACGGGATCGACTTTGGGTTTCTCCCCCAGGGCTCGGAGCGCCACGCATCCCTGAGTCGTGTTGTAGAGGATCGCAAGGTCCTCCTTCGGCTTCAGGTCTCCCTGGAAATTGATGAAGGCCCCCTCCGGTTGCTGGTGACGCTGGATGAACTCCACGGACTTCTCCCGGTGCGGCAGTTCCCACCCCACCGTCTTCGCCAGCGTCGCGGCGTAGGTGACCGCAGCCAGGTCGCTCTCCTTCGTGTCGGAGTCGCCGCGGTACTGCGGGTCGGGCGAGGGCGAGTAACCCCCATCATCCCGTGCGCACTTTTGGAGGAATTTGAACGTCGCGTCGTCTACCTTGAGACCATCGAATTTGGACGAGGAAGGCGCGTTGGTACCGGCCCGCGCCAAGGGCGTCACAAAGCGGTTTCCCGCTGCCGCCGCAAGCGTCCAGGATAGGAGTTCACGTCGTGAGAGGCTGTTTCTCAATTTTGTTCCCTCATTTGGATTGTAGGGCTATGCTCGCCGAACGTTCAATGATTCCTTCCGCCCCCTCCTGAAATACGCGGCGGCGCTGAGAAGTCCCTAGCCCGGATTTCTCCCCACGGAATTGGAAGGGCGGGGCGAGGGACGAACAGAGGGCGGGACCCGCCCTTCCGGCAGACCCCCAAAACCGCAGGTGGCGCATGCGTCCCGACGGTTTCTGTCGGGATGTATGCGACCCTCGGTTTGTCGATGCCATCACAGCATTTTCTCCATAGCCATGATCGAAGCGTCATTCCAGAAATAGAACCTCCAACTCGACTACGGCCAGTCGCCCGGGTGCTTAACCAGGCCTCGTTTCGCGGGATTGCTGAGCAGGTAATTCAATTTCTTATCAGCTCGCCAAAAGTCGCAACCCATTGCTTCCTAGAACGCTCGGAGTCAAACCGGCGCGCGCGACGATACGTACAGGTGGTCAAATCATGCCGATGATTGAGGCCGTAATAGTGCTTTAGCACCCGAACATTATATCGTCCCTGGGTCGCATACATCCCGACAAAAACCGTCGGGACGTACGCGCCACCCGCGTCGGCTTCCCAATCGCCACGGCTCGCAATCTCTCGAAGTCCTCAGCCCTCTCCCCTCGCAGGAAAGGATGGTCCGCTGCCGGCGTTTTCACGAGCCGGGGCGGGCGGGGGGCCCCGAGCGCCGGGGGTGAGGGGTCACTTCGCCTGGCGGTCACATCGAGCGCGGCGGGCGCGAAAAGCCGCGGACCTTCAGAACAGGTCCGCGCTACGCTCGCTTCGCCCCGAATTACCGCGTAATCCGTGCGTTTTCTGCCAAAAAGCCCGACGGATTTTCGTCCATTTTGTCACTCTCCCCTTTGTTTTCATACACATAGTCGGGTCGATCTTCATTTTTAACATCTTTATGGGTCAGCGCCCCGTTCCTGACGTTGATCAGCGTGTTGGTGAGCTGCCACAATTGGCGCAGGCGGGAATCTTCCATTATTTGCAGGAACATCGCGTTTTCGTCGGTCGAAGCCATCAGGATCGTGTGATTCTCAGGTGGTCAATTGATCGGGACGCGCCTCAGGCCGAGCCCGGATAGCGCTTTCTTTCCAAATTGACCCTCGGCACCGAGCCCTGTTCGGCGCAGAACTTACCCCTGCAGGCTAGCACCGTACCCAATGCTTGTCAATAGAGTTATTACCTGTATTGCCTACGGGCAGGCATTATTTTCTGGGAAAGTGCCTAATTGTCCGAAACCCCGCCTGCGTGAGAATGACCGAAGGAGCACGGCGGCTGAAGTAAGGGTTCCAGCGGGTAGCGGGTAGCGCAGAGTCTCTGGTTTTGAGACTCTGCGGCTTTTCCTCATATTCGCGTGCGGCCATCGGCGGGCAACAACACACGCATTATGAAAGGGCGCCCCTTCGAGGGTAAATTTAGTTCGGTGGTTGCGGCCACCGAACTTACCTCACGAAGGAGCACCCTATGAACGCGATCAAGTATATCGGAATGGATGTACACCT
>Ga0187873_1000108_pt1 | contig 94915 bp, 82 predicted proteins | sample June2016WEW_16_1_2_FD_133012 | JGI IMG/M metagenome (GOLD analysis project Ga0187873, IMG submission 133012) | Peatland microbial communities from SPRUCE experiment site at the Marcell Experimental Forest, Minnesota, USA - June2016WEW_16_100 | ecosystem: Environmental > Terrestrial > Soil >...
AATCACTTCTTCGAGAATATCCCATATCTGCTCGCCGCGGCGCTCAATCATCTTCTTGGCGCTCTTAATTGTGTCCGCAAGCCCGCTTTGTTTTAGCCGGCGGATAATGAACGGCTGATACAATTCCAGCGCAATTCTCTTCGGCAGCCCGCACTGGTGCAATCTCATCGTCGGCCCTATTACAATGACCGAACGCGCCGAATAATCGACTCGCTTGCCAAGCAGGTTTTCCCTGAATCGTCCCTGCTTGCCTTTTATCATATCGCTCAAGCTCTTCAACGGCCTGTTGTTGCTCCCCAGCACCGGCCTTCTGCATCTGCCGTTGTCCATAAGAGAATCGACCGCCTGCTGAAGCATTCGCTTTTCGTTGCGAATAATTACTTCAGGAGCGTTGAGGTCCATCAGTTTTTTCAACCGGTTGTTACGGTTGATTATACGCCTGTAAAGGTCGTTCAAATCGCTCGTCGCGAAATTCCCGCTTTCAAGCAGCACCAGCGGACGCAAATCGGGCGGTATGACCGGAATCACCTCAAGAACCATCCACTCCGCTTTATTATTGCTGTTCTTTATCGCGTCAATCGTCTTGAGACGCTTGCTAAGCTCTTTCGTTCGCTGAACCGAGCTTGTCTTGCTTATCGCAGTTCGCAATTCAGTGCTGATGCCGTCCAAATCAAGCCGGCTAAGCAGGGTTTTTATCGCCTCGCCGCCCATCGCCACCTTGAAACTGCTGCCGTACTTGGCGGTCGCGTCGCGACATTCCTCTTCCGAAAGCAACTGCCCGAGTTTGAGCGGGCTTGGGCCGGGGTCGGTGACCAAGTAATCCTGGTAATAGATTACCTTCTCAAGGTCCAGTCCTTTCATTCCAAGAACCGTCCCTAACTGGTTCGGAACTGCCTTGAAAAACCATATATGAACGCACGGAGAAGCAAGATTGATATGCCCCATTCTCTTGCGGCGAACCCTGCTGTGCGTAACTTTCACCCCGCAGCGGTCGCAGATGATACCCTTGTACTTGGTACCTTTATACTTGCCGCACGCGCATTCCCAGTCCCGCTCCGGCCCGAATATACGTTCGCAGAAAAGACCGTCCTTCTCAGGCCTGTACGTTCGGTAATTTATTGTTTCGGGCTTGCGAACCTCGCCGAACGACCAGCTGCGAATATCATTGGGACCGGCAAGCGAAATCTTGACCGAACCGTAATCATTTATCCGATCATAGATATTGCTTATCATTTATCTCTGGCTCCTTAATGACACTATTGCCAATATAATCAACAAGGGTTCCCGACACTCTATCGACCTTTACAAAGTTGTTGTTCCGCCCAGACGTTTCTTTTCAAGCTGGATATTCAAACCCAGCCCTCTTATTTCATTACATAACACATCAAACGACAGCGGCGTCCCGGCTTCGAGCGTATTTTGCCCCTTTACCATCGATTCGTATATCTTGGTGCGTCCTTCAACGTCGTCGCTCTTGACCGTGAGCATTTCCTGCAGTGTATAAGCTGCGCCGTAACCTTCCAGCGCCCAAACTTCCATTTCGCCGAATCTCTGTCCGCCGGTTCTCGCCTTGCCGCCCAATGGCTGCTGCGTTATCAAGCTGTAAGGCCCCGTCGAACGAGCGTGAATCTTGTCGTCAACCAAATGATGCAGTTTCATAATATAGATAAACCCAATCGTCGCCTGCTGGTCGAACGGCTCACCCGTCCGCCCGTCATACAACTGCGTCTTCAGCGACTTGGGAACCTGCACAAAAAGCTCATTATCCGCGGGTGCCTGGCCCGCCTTCTCAAGCTCAACCTTTCGACGAGCCATCAATTCGTTGGCCTCCTCGGTCAGGTTTCTGATGTCCTGCTCCTTGGCGCCGTCGAACACAGGCGTAACCGCCGTAAAGCCCAATGCCTTTGCTACCCAGCCAAGGTGCGTCTCAAGAATCTGGCCGACGTTCATTCTGCTCGGCACACCCAGCGGGTTGAGCAGTATGTCAATCGGCGTGCCATCCTCAAGGAACGGCATATCTTCCTGTGGCAGCACTTTCGCGATAACACCTTTGTTGCCGTGGCGACCCGCGATTTTGTCTCCAATCGACATAACCCGTTTGGTCGCTACATATATCTTGACCATTTCGATAACGCCGCTGGGAAGCTCATCGCCGTGTTTCAGCCGTTCGACTCGCTTTTTGGCTTCCTCATCGAGCGCCCTGATTTTCTCAACGAACTTATCCGCCAGCTTCTCAACCTTTTCCCGCATCGGGGCCGGCTTTACCCATTTTACATCCCAGTTGGTAACCTGTTCGTAAACAACCTCGTCGTCTTCGCTGATGCCGGCCTTCTGCCTGCTGGACGGGTCAACAATATCGACCTCGAATTTCTCGTGAATCGCGGCCACCATCTGCCTGAATATCATGCACTGTTTTGACCGTATATCTTTTTCAATTTCTCTTATCTGTGCGTTAAGCGCCTTTTTGCCCTCTTCGCCGCCTGCTCCTCGCCGCACAAACCGCTCGGTTTTAATGACAACGCCTTCATAACCATTAGGCAGTTCAAGCGAATCGTTCTTCACGTCTTCGCCGGCCCTGCCGAATATCGCATGCAGCAGTTTTTCTTCCGGCGTAAGCTCGGTCTTGCCCTTCGGTACAACCTTGCCCACCAGGATATCGCCCGGCTGAACCCTCGTGCCTTCCTGCACCACGCCGTGCTCGTCAAGATTACGCAACGCTTTTTCGCTTACGTTTGGTATGTCGTTGGTGAATTCTTCCTTGCCTAACGGCGTCTCGCGTATCTCGGCGTCAAACTCATTGATATGAATACTTGTGAAGCTGTCGTTCCTGACTAATCTTTCGCTGACAATGATAGCATCCTCGAAGTTGAATCCTTCGTATGACATAAACGCACAAAGCACGTTCCTGCCCAATGCAAGCACGCCGTTTTCAGTACCGCCGCCGTCGGCCAGCGTCTGGTCTTTCTCAACCCTTTGCCCAAGTTTGACAATCGGCCTCTGGTTAAGACACGTCCGCTCATTCAAGCCGAAGAATTTCTCCAGCTTGTATTCATCTGTATGATTAATCACAACCTTAGTGGCGTCAACCGCGGTAACTGTTCCCGCCTTTTGCGCCCGCACGACCATACTCGAATACCGCCCAGCCATCTCCTCCATACCCGTCTGAACAAGCGGCGCCTGGCACTTCAACAGCGGCACCGCCTGGCGTTGCATGTTCGAACCCATCAGCGCCCTGTTCGCGTCGTCGTGCTCAAGGAACGGTATCAGTGCAGCCGACAAACCCACAATCTGCTTAGGCGAAACATCGACATAGTTCACCTCGTCGTGTGTTACCTGTGCAAGCTCGCCCTGCTGTCGTGCCAGCACCATACCTTCCGGTATCCTGTTTGTTTCCGGGTCAACCGCGCTTGGCGGAGCAAATATCGCTTTCATTTCCTCGTCCGCCCGCAGGAATGCGACGCTGCCCGTAACCTTGCCCTTTTCAACCTTGTAATAAGGCGACAGCAGGAACCCGTATTCGTCAACCGTGGCGAATATCGCCAGCGAGCTGATAAGACCGATGTTTGTGCCTTCCGGCGTCTCTACCGGACAAATCCTGCCGTAGTGACTGATATGAACGTCGCGAACTTCAAAGCCCGCGCGTCTTCTGTTCAAACCGCCAGGCCCAAGCGCCGACAAACGTCTTTCGTGTGTCAACTGGCTAAGCGAATTGGTCTGGTCGACTATCTGGCTCAGTTCGCCTCGTCCGAAGAAAAAGTTTATGCTGCTCGATACGCTCTTCGAGTTGACAAGGTCCGCTATCCGCAATGGCTGCTCGCCTTCCTTCATCGTGCTCATTCGTTCCTGCACGGTCTTGCGAAGCTTCAAAAGCCCCTTGCGAATTTCGCCTCCCGCCAGCTCATCAATTGTTCTTAGCCGACGGTTGCCCAAATGGTCGATATCGTCAACCTCGCCCTTGTTGTTCCGCAGCCCGATTATGTAGTTCACCGCATTGATGAAATCCTCGGCCCGCAACGTCATTTCGGTAAGGGCAACATTTTGTCCAAATTTGCGGTTCAGTCGGAATCTGCCCACTTTGCCTAACCGGTACCGGTTGACATCAAAGAATTTCTCATCGAAGAATTGTTTGGCCTTTTCCTGGTTGGCAGGATTGCCGGGCCGCAACCTGACGTAAAACTTCAACAACGCCTGTTCGTGACTCTTGCAGTCGTCTTCCGCAAGCGTATTGAACACCAGCGCATCACACGACCCTTCGACTACCTCGATTTTCTTTATTTCGCTTTGCTGAATAATCGAAACTTTGTCGCCGATTTGTGCGCCGGCTTTTACTATTATCTCGCCGCTTTCGGTATCGACGATGTCTCGCACCACCCACATATCAGGCGTCAGCTTGTTCTTCTGCACCTCTTTGGTCTCGTAGAACCGCCTGATTATCTGCTCGGTCTCGCTGAAATCGGCGCTTAATGCCCGCAGGAAAATCGTTGCGGGAATCTTGCTTGACTGGTCGATTTTCACAACCAGAACGTCTTTATGTGTAACGCTGATTTCTATCCAGCTTCCGCGTTCCGGGATGATTCTGCCCCCGTGAAGTATGCGGTCGCCTTCTTTGCTCTCTACAAGGAAATCAACGCCGGGACTCCTGTGAAGCTGGCTTACGATAACCCTTTCGGCTCCGTTGATAATGAACTCACCGCCGCCAATCATGACGGGTATTTCGCCGAGGTATATCGCCTGTTCGGCTATGTCCTGTCCGTCCTTGTTGCGAAGCCGGCAGGTAATCTTCAGCGGATAACCGTACGTCAGGCGAAGCTGCCTGCACTCGTTTATGTTGTACCTCGGCTGCTCAAGCTCATAGTAAAGGTACTCCAGAATTATCCCTTTATCGTAGCTCTCTATCGGGAAGGTCTCGCGAAACAGCTCTTCCAGGCCCCTGTTCGCACGCTTCGTAGGGACTACGTCCATTTGCAGAAACTCTCCGTAGCCCTTCCTCTGCACAACAACAAGGTCAGGGATTTCGACTTTCTCCAGCATTTTGCCGAAATTACGAACTTTCAATTCAGCCATTTTTCAGTCCCGAATTAAACGGCAATCGTTAAATTGTCCGATTTTTTTATTTCTAACCCTTCCGGGTCACAATCAATTTTTAGGCGATTTCCACCGTTGCGCCGGCGCTTTCGAGCTGCTTTTTGGCGGCCTCTGCCTCGTCCTTACTTACGCCGGTCTTTACCGGTTTCGGTGCGCCGTCAACGAGGTCTTTTGCTTCTTTGAGGCCCAGTGATGTCAATGCTCTGACTTCCTTGATGACCTGAATCTTCTTTTCGCCGGCCGCTTTGAGGATAACGTCAAACGTGCTCTTCACCGGTGCTGCCTCAGCCGCTGCTGCCGCCGGGCCTGCCATCATTACCGCGCCGCCTGCTGCCGGCTCTATGCCGTACTCTTCCTTAAGATAATCGCCAAGCTCCTTGGCCTGCATCAGCGTCAGCTTCACAATCGCATCGCCAAGTTTCTTTGTTTCGTCACTGAAGCTCTTTGCCTGTTTTGTTTCTTCTGCCATGTTCGTTAAACTCCTATATCAATTCGCCCGATGGTAGCCGGAACTACGCCGTCCCGTTTAACCCCGAAAATCCGGGGGCAGCCGTCTGAGCTGTTTGTATCCGTTTCGAGCCGCCCTTTATGCGGCCTTGGTCTCCGATTTTTCGCTCTTTTCTATAATCGTTTTTATGCAGCCGGCGATTCTTCCGGCAGGTCCGCCAATCGCCCCGGCTAATCTCGCGGCCGGCGACTTGGCCAACATAATAATCCTGCCCTGCAATTCCACCCGGCTCGGCATCTTTGAAAGCCCCGATGCTCCCTTGTCATCCAGTGATGCGCCTTCGAGATATGCGCCTTTTATATGAATCGCCTTGACCTTGCCGGTCCAGACGCTTAATTCCTTTGCGACATCGACTATGCTGTCGCCGCCGTATGCGACCACGCAAGGCCCGACGAAAAGCGACGACGCTGATTCCATCTTCAGCTTTGTCAGTGTCCTTTTCATAAGGGCGTTCTTGACGACCAATAGTTTAATGCCCTTGCTCTTGAGCGCGCCACGCATTACGTTATTATCAACACCGTTTACTTTCTGCGTGCTGATAACGATAAAATCGGTAACCTTTTCGTTAACGATTCTTTTTTCCAGTTCTGAACACAGTAAATCTTTTACGAACTTGCTCATATTTTCACCTGCCTGATTCTTTCACAAACACGTCATGCACAGCGAATCTCTGCGCACAACCAAAATTCAAATCCGCCTATACGGCAACCAGCACGCCCGGGCTCATCGCCGCGTGAATGCTGATTTTCTTTATATAAGTTCCCTTTGAGCTTACCGGCTTAATCCTCTTGATATGCGCTATAACCGCGTCGATGTTGTCTATCAGTTTCTGCGCGTCAAAACTCACCTTGCCTACCACAACGTGAACGTTTCCGCCCGTGTCGTTTTTGAATTCGACCTTGCCTGCCGCAAACTCACGCACCGCGGTAGCGACGTCGGCAGTTACCGTGCCGTTTTTGGGCGAGGGCATCTTGCCCTGTGGGCCAAGAACCCGGCCCAGCTTGCCTACCTTACCCATAACCTTCGTTGAAGCAATCGCCACGTCGAAATCCGACCAGCCGCCCGTTACCTTTGCAATAAGTTCGTCCACACCTACCTCAATGGCGCCCGCCTGCTTGGCTGCGTCAGCGTCTGCTCCCTCGCAGAACGCAATGACTTTCTTTTGCTGACCTATCCCGTGAGGCAGCGATAGCGCGCCGCGTATAATCTGGTCCGACTGTTTCGGGTCGATACCCAGCCAGAATATTAACTGGACCGTCTGGTCAAACTTCGTTGAGTTAAACGTCTTAACCTTTGCTACCGCCTCAGACAGAACAACCGGCATATCGCTGGTCTTCTCTGCATCTTTGCGGTATCTTTTACCTCTGGTAATCGTCATAATTTTATTTCTCGAATCGCCTTTGTTTTACTCTTTTATTAATCCACAACTTCAACACCCATACTGCGAGCTGTCCCGCGGATAATCTTCTCCGCCTGCTCCAAACTGTATGCGTTGAGGTCTTTTATTTTCGCCTGTGCAATCTGGCGAACCTGCTCGGCCGTTACCTTGCCGACCTTTTCCTTGTTCGGCGTGCCGCTGCCCTTGGCAACGCCCGCCGCCTGTTTCAGCAATACCGCCGCCGGAGGACTCTTCACCTCGAAGGTGAACGTCTTGTCCGTATATACGGATATCACCACCGGCACAGTCGTCCCGTTCAGCTCTTTTGTCCGCTCGTTGAACTGCGAGACAAACTGCCCGATATTGACGCCGTGCTGGCCAAGCGCAGGTCCAATCGGCGGGGCCGGGGTCGCCTGCCCACCGGGTGCCTGCAGTTTTATCTTAACTAATAATTCCTTTACGCCGCCTTTTGCTGCCGGTTTTTCCTTTGCCATTATTCAACCTCAAAACACGCCGCACTTCTTCGCTGAACAGGCCTTATGCCTTTTCTATCTGCCAATATTCGATATCCAGCGGAGTGCTTCGCCCGAATATTTCAACAATAACCTTTACAATGCCTCTGTCCTGGTCAATCGCCTCAACTGTTCCCTCGAAGCTCTCGAACGGACCTTCACGAATCTTAATCTGGTCGCCCTTCTTGAAATCAACCTTGATGCTCGGCGCCTCTTCGGGCTTTTCAACTTCCTGCATCATCTTGGCGACATCGGTATCCCGCATCGCCGTCGGCACGCCTTCTGTCCCGACAAAATCGCCTACGCCGGGAATCTCTTTTATCACAAACCACACTTTTTCCTGAACCTTCCCGTCTTCGGCGGTATTCATTTCCATAAAAACGTAGCCGGGGTACAGCTTTCGCTTGTGAACGGTCTGCTTATTGCCGCGCACCTTCTTGACCCTCTCGACGGGAACTTCTATCCTGCCGATAATGTCCGTCAGGCCGGCCGCGTTGACCTTCTGCGAAAGCACCTCTTTGACGTGCATCTCCTTATTGGATGCAACTCTCAACACGTACCATTTCATTAAAACGCCCCGACTCAATTACAAAAAACGGCTTAAAACGGGTTTATGCCCGCGTTTTTACTGCACTAACCAGGTAACGGACAACTGTAAAACAAAATCCGCGACGCCCAGCATCACCGCCAGGATAATCACAACCGAAATCACAACAATCGTCGAAACCGTTACTTCCTGTCTTGTGGACCAGTTGACTTTTTTCATTTCGCCTTCAGCGGCAATCATAAAATCCGCGATGCTTGGCCTGTTCATCAGCCACATAATCAAAACCGACAGGCCGATAAACAGTCCGACAGGCACCATCGTCGAAACCCACAGGCCGATATCCGCCGCATCGAGCGTTCGATAAAGCGAAAAACACCCTATCGCCACTATCAGCGCACCGCTCAGGACGGTAATCATCCGCGTATATTTGCCCTGACCTCTTTTATATACACTCATCATAATGCACCTGATTCCTTGCCTGAACGCTCTTTCGCCATCCCTGCCTTGCCCGCCCATAACCTCAATGCTTTATAAGGATAAAAGCGGTAGCTTTCGAGCGTCGGCGACTGGCCCACACCAGGCCAGAAGGGAATCGAACCCCCAACCTTCGGTTTTGGAGACCGACGCTCTGCCAATTGAGCTACTGGCCTATCATTGTCTCTGTACCAACTCGTATTACTTACGCTTCAGCTTATGAGTCGTATGTTTTCGCTCGAACTTGCAGTACTTCTGCAGCTCCAGTTTCGGAGTGCCTTCAGCGACGCTGATATTAGTCCTGTAGTTTCGCTGCCCGCAGTCCTTGCATTCAAGCCAAACAAATTCTCTTTTACTTTTCTTAGCCATACGACCCTGCTGTATCGTCCTTTATTCGTTCACTAACCGATAACCTTGGTTACAACGCCGGCGCCGACGGTTCTGCCGCCTTCACGAATGGCGAACCTGAGGCCTTCTTCCATCGCGATGGGCGATATAATCTCGACTTCCATAGCGATGTTATCGCCGGGCATACACATCTCAGCGGGCTTGCCTTCTCGGCTCTGAATGAGCTTGACGGAACCTGTTACGTCAGTCGTCCTGAAATAGAACTGCGGCTTATACCCCGGGAAGAACGGGGAATGTCTTCCGCCTTCCTCTTTCGTCAGGACATAAACCTCAGACATGAAATGTGTGTGCGGCGTAATGCTTCCCGGCTTGGCAATGACCTGTCCGCGTTCGAGGTCTTTCTTTTCGACGCCTCTCAGCAGCAATCCCACGTTATCGCCCGCCTGTCCTTCATCGAGTGTCTTGTTGAACATCTCAACGCCGGTAACAACCGATTTGCGAATATCCGGCGAAAGACCGATGATTGCTACTTCTTCGCCGACCTTCACGACACCTCTTTCAATCCTGCCCGTGCCGACCGTGCCCCTGCCCTTAATGCTGAATACGTCTTCAACGGGCATAAGGAACGGCTTATCAATCTGTCTTTGCGGAATTGGAATATACTCATCCATTGCCTTGAGCAGTTCAACAATAGGGGCACAAGCGGGGTCATCTATTGACTTGGCGGCAAGGGCCGCGGTTGATGAACCGCGAATAATCGGGGTTGTGTCGCCAGGGAATTCATATTTATTCAGGAGGTCTCTTACTTCCATCTCGACCAAGTCAACAAGTTCCTTGTCATCGACCAGGTCAACCTTGTTCAGGAACACCACAATTTTAGGCACGTTTACCTGACGGGCAAGCAGTATGTGCTCGCGTGTCTGAGGCATCGGGCCGTCATAAGCGCTGACTACCAGAATCGCGCCATCCATCTGGGCGGCGCCGGTAATCATGTTTTTCACATAATCGGCGTGTCCGGGACAGTCAACGTGAGCATAATGACGGTTTTCCGTCATATACTCGACGTGCGCGGTCGCAATCGTCAAAATCTTTGTCGGGTCTCGCCGGCCCTGCGACTCCGAGGCCTTCGCTATGTCATCATAGCTCTTAAACTTCGACAATCCCTTCAGTTCCATTACCTTCGTCATCGCCGACGTCAGCGTCGTCTTGCCATGGTCGACGTGTCCAATCGTGCCGACGTTGACGTGGGGCTTAGTTCTCTCAAATACCGCCTTAGCCATGGTTTTACAAACCTCCTATCATTTGTTTCCTTTTTAGTTTCGGTTTACTGTCCTACGCTGTTTTAAAATTTACGTTTTTATAAAATCAACTCACAGCCGGTCCTGGCCACCAAGCCAACACGCCGGCCTGAAAACTCTGCACTTAGCTGCTGATGGGATTTGAACCCATGACCTCGTCCTTACCAAGGACGCACTCTACCAACTGAGCTACAGCAGCAGTTTAAACACAATTTCTGCGCCGCGCAAAAACACAGGCAGGAACTAAAAATAGTCCCCGCGCTCGGCCGCAGGCCTCTAAAACCACGCCGTCTTCGCCTTAAACCCGGCCTTTGACGGCTCATACTCCGTTATTAAACTAATGTGAGTAGGGTAGTTTACAAAAACCTGGGGCATTCTGCAAACACAAAAAATAAAAAAATAATATTTTTTTTACCCCTCCCTCTATCCCTCCAGATTTCCAGACAGTTCTTTACCCCCTGACCAACGCCGATATCAGTATTGTTATCCGCCTGTATTTGGGTCTTCAGCAAAATCAAACCGTTTACTCCATCGGGCTAAGTTTTGACGCCACAAAGGCCGCTGATCGGATGCCTTGACCTTCCGCAGCGATTTCAAAACCATATTGGGCTCTGCCCCCCCTGACGGATTATCCAGAAACGCATCTATCGAGCGAACAACCGCGCTGTCGCCACCTAAGTCCTTTTCCAGTAAGCAATTACCTACAAGCAGGGCCGCTGCCTCCAACTTTGGCCAGCGCAAATACACATTTATTAATTGCCCTAAAATTATTTCCTTTTGCTCTTTGGTCCTGGCAGATTCCCGCAATTTACCAAGATACTCCGCTGCCTGCTCAAATTGCCCCGACTTTGCGTAAAGCTGGGCAAGTTTTTCCCTTGCGGCTTTCACCATATCCGCCCTGTTTTCAGCAGCCGCCTTGCGTTCCGCAAGCTCAAAAAACGATACATACTGCTCATCTGGCAACTTCCCATTTACCGACTGGGAATCAAACTTGCCGACCCAGCTTTCAATAACATTAGTATCGCAGTTGTTAAATATCTTCAGCATCGCCTGCCACGCCGATTTACCTTCCGAATTAGCCCCCACTTTGTCCCACAACCACAAAAGGTCGTCTTTACCTCCTACGTCCCCCGCAAGGTCCATAACCCTGTCTCTGATTATCTGGCTTTTGTCATTAACAAAATCTTTTGCCAGCAACTTTAGCGCCCTAGGCTTATCAACGCATATAAGTCCGTCAACTGCCGCCTCTCTTACCAGGTCACTCTCATCGTTTAACGCCTGTTCAAAAACCGAAGCAAATCGCTTAGCTGACTCCGGCTTATAAGCGCTCTGCCCGCACAATCTCGCCATCGTCCCTAACAAATCACCACGCAGAGTGCTGTTGCTGTTTTGCTTTTCTCGGCTGTATCTCTCCACAAGCATATTCATATACCTGGCGGCATCGTCATCCGAAAGTCCGCCCGGCTCAATCAATTTCCTGATTACATCCGCTCCCCTGTGCGCCTTTTTAGCATCCTCATCATTGAGGTATTCGACCGCCCATTCCAGCGTCTGCTTTCGAAGCTCAGGAGAAAGCTGGCTGCCAGATGTCGGAACAAGCGCATAATGACACGCAGCCCCAAGGGCAACAAATAACTCCGTCTTCACTTCTTCGTCCTGCTCAACCTTGAATTGTTCCGCCAGCCGTTCCGCTGAGCTTAATTCGCCCGTCAGCGAAAGCAGCTTCGCCGTCGCAAGACGAATGTCCCTGTTGTCGCCGGAAACCAGCTTTACCAAAACCGGCCCAAGCTCCGCGGGCAGTTTCGATTGCGTCCCAATCCGCCACTGCGACACCTTATCCAGCGCCCACAGCCGAATCATAGATTCGGAATTGTTCAATTGCTCTATCAGAAATTTGCCTCGCTGCCCATCGTCGCTGATTCCCTCATATATCCTGTCCAGAGAACCTAAATAAAGCTTTCGCCACTGGTCACGTTCCTTCTCCAGGTCGTTTACCCGTGATTCCTGCCGAATAAGCCAGTCGCGCTGAAATTGCTCCATTCCTCTCGTTCGCAAATCACTCAATATCTGCGCCCGTCTCCTCGCGTCTCTGCTGACGGGCACGCCTAACGACTGGAGCGCATCACTTGCGGCGATTGAGATCTGCTTATCCTTGTCCTCTACAAGCTCGGCTATCCGCGTTATAGCTCTTATATCGAGTTGCACCTTCATCGCATATATCGCGTTCAATCGTGCCTTGACGGGCATCGATTCGTCCTTTGCCATTGGCTCCAGAACATTCACTATCGCATCATAATCGAAAACCAGCAATGCCTCTGCTGCGAATTTGGCGAGATTACCTTCCTCCGTTTTCAAAATATTTGCCAACGGCTCAATAAAATCATTCTTGTTCCTTATCGGCCGCCTGGTCTCCCTGCTGACTGTCAGCGCCCTGCAAACCGCCATCCTCGCCTGCTTGTTTTCCGATTGGTTTAACGCTTCTATCAGTATCCGCCTTGCGCTGGCGCTATCGCTAAAAAGCATCACCATCGCGGCGTCTAAGCGAACATCATCCGTTGCCCCTCTCAGCAACGCCTCCTGGTTTACCTTCAGTTGCGTATCCGTCTCACCGTTCGACAATGTTTCCGCCGCCGGCGCTGCCGTATTACCAACTTTAGTCGCCCCCTGCTCGCATCCCGCCAAAACCAATAAAACCAGCACCAGCAAATATGCTCGTTGTATCATTATTACCAACACTTTCTTGAAGTGGCTACTCGTAATCACGGCCTTTGACCCCGATGATAACCCAATATAATCACATACGTCAACCGCTGATTCTAAAATAGTCCTATAAAATCTACGGCCGCGGGTGATATTTCCTGTGAATCTCCCGCAATCTCTCATTATCAACGTGCGTGTAAATCTGCGTCGTCGATATATCCACGTGTCCAAGCATTTCCTGAACGCTCCGCAAATCCGCACCACCCGCCAGCAGGTGTGTCGCAAAACAATGCCTCAGTGTATGCACAGTCAAATTTCTCGGCATACCGGCGCGTGCCGCGTATCTTTTTATGAGTCGCCAGATTTCGATACGCCCCATAGGCCTGCCTGTTCGGCTAAGCAGTAAAAAATCCCCGCTAAATGACTTTGCCAGCTTAGGCCTCATATTTTTTAAATACTCCAGCGTTGCCGCCGCCGCAACCCTACCAAGCGGTATCACCCGCTCCTTGCTGCCCTTGCCGATACATCGCAAATACCCAACGTCAAGATTCAAATCCGCCATTTTCAAGCCCGCAACCTCACTGGCCCGGATCCCGGTTGCATAAAGCAATTCAAGGATTGCCTTGTCGCGCAGATAATACTTTTCCTTCGGCGAGGGCGCCTCCAGCAAATCCACTACCTGTTTTTTGCTGCATATTACTGGCAGCCGCTGCCAAAGCTTAGGCCCGTCCAGAATCCCCGTGAAATCATCCTTAACCAGCCCGTTTAGCTTGCCAAACCGCAAAAACATCCGAATCGCCACCAAACCCCTCTTTTGCGATGCCTCCGCCTTGTTATCCTTTGCCAGTATCGTCATATATTTCTGTATCAGGGCGGGCGTAATCTGTTTAATTTCGCCAACCTTGCTCGATTTACAGAACTGCAGGAAATCTCTCAAATCCCGCCCATAACCCTGAATTGTGTTGTCAGACAATCCCCCCTCGACTGTCAGGTAGCTTAAAAAATCCCGAACCGGCCGACCCAATGGCAATTCATCAAGTTTGCTTGTAATTGTCTGTGTCTGGACTGAAGGCATAGAAATTCCGCGCTAATACTATTATCAACTTCATCGACCATTATTCAAAAAACCCTTTAACACCGCTTGCCTCTTGCAATATAATCTTCCGGAGATGCCGAACTGGCACAATGACTGAGGTGTTAAAAATGAATAAATCGATACTGAACAAACTGCTAACCTGCTCGCTGCTCTTTTGGCTCGCCGGCTGCGAGCAAAACAAATACACGAAAACAATAGAGCAGCTCTGCTCGCCTGCCGCGAACAAAACAGCCGCAATGACAACAGCCGAACAAGTGCTTGCCGAGATGCACTTCAGTATTGAAAAATTTGACGTTAATGCGGGCTACATAAGAACTACCCCCTTGTCGGGAGCGCAGTCATTCGAGTTCTGGCGAGCCGACAGCGTCGGCTCATTCAACCGGACAGAAGCCGACATGCAAAGCATCCGCAGGGCAGTCGAAATCAACATAAGCGAACAGGCCGGCCAACTGTGTATCGATTGCAGAGCAACCACACAGCGATTAAGCCTGCCCCAAAGTCAAACCGCGACAGACCAGCAAACTGCAATGTCTTACCAACAAAGGGACGCAAAAAACCCCAAACTAACCCGCGAGCAAAAAGCAAATTTGACATGGACGGACCTCGGCAGAGACAATCAATTAGAAACAGAGATTTTGAAACGCCTCGAGAAACAACTCGCCGCAACCAAAAAGGAACCAAACAAATGAAAATTCTCGTCGCCGGCGGAGCCGGGTACATCGGAAGCAATATGACGGCAATGCTGGCCACCGAAGGGCATCAGCCGGTCATTTACGATAACCTCAGCAAGGGACATACAGCCGCGATAAAAGGATGTGAGCTCGTTAAAGGCGATTTGGCGGATTTCAATCTGCTGACCGCGACCCTTAAAAAACATAAAATCGAAGCCGTGATGCATTTCGCCGCGTTCATCGAGGCGGGCGAATCTGTAATTAATCCTCTTAAGTACTATCAAAATAATGTTTCCAATACTCAGGTGGTCCTTAGCGCAATGGAATCAGCGGGTGTCGGAAAATTTGTCTTCAGCAGCAGCGCGGCGGTTTACGGAATGCCCGACAAGCAGCCCATTACGGAAGATTTGTCCACGCATCCCATCAACCCATACGGCGAGACAAAATTGGCCGCTGAAAAAATGTGTCACCATCAGGCAGTCGCGGGCAAACTGCATTTTGTTGCTCTTCGATACTTCAACGCCTGCGGTGCAGGACAAAATTGCGCCCTCGGCGAAGACCATAAGCCCGAATCGCATTTAATCCCGCTGACAATTTTCGCGGCTATGGGCAAATTGGATGCAATCAAAATCTTCGGCACCGATTACCCCACCGACGACGGCACCTGCGTCCGCGATTATATCCATATCGAAGACCTGTGCTTTGCGCATCTTCTCGCGTTGAAAAAACTCGATAAGCAAGCCGAATCGATTTACAACCTTGGGATAGGAAAAGGTTATTCTGTTCGACAAGTCATCGATACCGTTAAAAAAGTTTCGGGGAAAAACTTCAAAGTCATCGAATCGCCTCGCAGGCCCGGCGACCCCCCGGAACTTGTCTGCGATTCCGCCAAAGCCAGAACCGAGCTCGGCTGGCAGCCCAAATGGGAAACCATCGAAAAAATCATCGAGTCCGCCTGGAAGTGGCATAGCAAATATCCGAACGGATATGCCGAATAAAGGATACGTGCGAATGAAAGAAATAAAACGGAACGTTATCCGCTTCCTTAGAAAATATCAGATGGATTACCTCGATGTCGATATCGACCTGGTGATTGATTCGTTTTTGTCCGAGATGCAACGGGGATTGGCGGGTAAAAAAAGTACGCTCGATATGATTCCCACATATATCGAAGTCGGGGCTGATGTCCCCACGAACAAACGCGTAATCGTAGTTGATGCGGGCGGCACGAATTTCCGGGTCGCAACCGTTTATTTCGACGACCAGAAAAAAGCAATTATCGAAAACCTTCGCCTCTACAAAATGCCCGGCGTGCAGCACGAAATTGGTAAAGACGAATTCTTCAAAATTATGGCGGGCTATCTCAAGGATGTCGCAGGCGCAGCACAAAATATCGGCTTCTGCTTTTCGTACGCTGTCGAAATGTTCCCCAATAAAGACGGCCGGCTGATACGATTCTCAAAAGAAATAAAAGCCAAAGACATCGTCGGTCAATTCATCGGCGAAAATCTCAACCGAGCGCTTTCATCTATGGGCCTCGGAGGCGACAAACATATCGTTCTGCTCAACGATACCGTCGTCACACTCCTCGCCGGCGTCGGCTACCAGAACCGCTCCTTCGGCTCATACATCGGCTTCATCCTCGGCACGGGCACCAACACCTGCTATGTCGATAAAAACACCAATATCAAAAAGACGAAGAATCTCGACCCCTTGAAATGCCAGATTATCAATACCGAATCAGGCAACTTCGGCAAAATCAAACAGGGCAAAATCGATGTCGCCTTCGACAAATCCACAGTCAACCCCGCCATCCACAAATTCGAGAAGATGATTTCCGGCGCATACCTCGGCTCCCTGTGTCTGGCCACCATTCACAAGGCCTGCGATGACAATCTATTCTCAACAGGCGTCGCAAACGCCCTTTGGCAAATCTCCGAACTCGACACAAAAGATATGAACGCCTTTTTGCTCTATCCCTATGGCCAAAACCTTCTCGCCGACGTAGCAAAGCAGGGTAACGCCGACGACTCTCTTACCCTATATTATATAGCTGACCGCCTCACCGAACGCGCCGCCAAACTCACCGCCATCAACCTCTCCGCTATGGCAATCAAATCGGGACAAGGAACCGACCCCTCACGCCCAATCTGCATCGTCGCCGAAGGCACAACTTTTTACCAGATGAAGGGCTTAAAGAATCGCGTCGAATTCTATCTCAAGCAATACCTTGAAAATAAACTCGGGATTTATTACGAGATTATCAGCGTCGATAACGCCACCCTCATCGGTTCCGCAATCGCCGGTTTAACAAATTAACACCATTTATACGGAGAAAACAAAAATGGAAACTTCGACAGTAACTGGGATACTTCAAATGGGGTGCCTGCTTATTATGGTTCTGCTGGCTCTTGGTGTTTTAATTCAAAGAATTTTAATGAGAAAAGGCACAAGCGCAAGGGCAATCCAATTTCTTGCTGTAGGTTTTATTTTCCCTACAATTTTGATTCTCGCCTTGGATAAAACGATTTCAGCAGAAACCACCGCAGCCATCCTTGGTGTCTTGGCGGGTTATCTCCTGTCAGATATCGGAAGATATGAACCCAGAGAAACTACCGGCAAAATCAACGAAAAGAGTGATTCAACACAGAAGTCCTCATAACCAATTTTAGGAGTATTTCTTTCTAAAAATCCGGAGTGGAAGTCCTGTAAATCAATTGTTACATATTTGAAACCGAGGGATTTCAACTTCTCGACAATCTTTGTATTGCCTGAAGGCAGAGGATTATAAATCGTTGTCTAAGATGTGGCCGAAGCGATATTTCTTGGTGCGCAAATAGTCGATATTGTGGGGCGTTGGGTCCGCCTGAATAGGAATCTGCTCGACGATTTTTATGCCGTAAACTTCGAGCCGATTGATTTTCTTCGGGTTGTTGGTGAGAATTTTAATCTGCTTGAGGCCCAGGTCGCGAAGAATCTGTGCGCCTATGCCATAATCGCGCTTGTCGGGCGAAAAGCCAAGCTCGATATTCGCATCCACGGTATCGAATCCCTGTTCCTGCAGCTTATACGCATGCAGTTTATTTGTCAGACCGATACCCCTGCCTTCCTGCCGCAGATATACAAGTGCTCCTTTACCCGCCTTTTCAATCAACTGCAATGCGGCCTCCAGCTGCCTGCCGCATTCGCAACGCTGTGACCGGAACAAATCGCCCGTCATACATTCCGAGTGCACCCGGACAAGAATCGGCTCGTCGTGCTGAATTGGTTTGCCCGATTCATCCAGTTCGCCTACCCCACCCTTGCAAATCGCAAGATGCGGCTCAGGCGAAGAAAGCGATTCGTAAGCGATGAGTTTGAAATCCCCAAAATCGGTCGGCAAATGCACCGCCTCGACCCGTTTTACTTGTGTCTCCCGTTGCAGGCGATACTCAACCAGTTTGGCAATCGAGGTAATTTTCAGATTATGCTTTTTGCAAAATTCAAGCAGTTCCGGCACACGGGCCATCGACCCGTCGTCGTTCATAATCTCGCAAATTACCGCTGCCGGCTTCATACCCCCCAATCGCATCAGGTCAATCGCCCCTTCGGTCTGCCCCGCGCGAACAAGCACCCCGCCCTCACGCGAGCGAAGCGGGAAGATATGCCCCGGCCGGGCAAAATCGGCTGGCCTCGTTTTATCGGCAATCGCCGTCTGTACTGTGTGCGCCCTGTCTGCCGCGCTGATACCAGTGGTAATACCTTCAGCCGCATCGATACTAACGGTGAAAGCGGTATGCATCCGAGCGGTGTTATCCTGAACTTGCGGATGAAGCCCGAGTGCATCGCATTTCTCGCCCGTCAAAGGCAGGCATATAAGCCCCCGCCCGAATTTCGCCATAAAATTGATAATCTGCGGCGTAACCTTTTCCGCCGCGCAGACAAGGTCTCCCTCGTTCTCGCGGTCCTCATCATCCACAAGGATAATCATTTTGCCCGCGCGAAGCTCGTCAATCACTTCCGGTATCTGGCTAAAATTCACTGACATATAATTTGTCATTCCCACTAATACTAAAATTGTCATTCCCGCGCAAGCGGGAATCCATTTTTTCAACTACTGGATACCTGCCTTCGCAGGTATGACAAGTCATTTCGCTATATAAGGATTAACAGGAATAAGACGTTTGGTCAAGGGTTGGCTGCCCTTCGCCGATTAGCGGGACAGGTATTTATGAATATTCTGTGCGGCCTTTTTGCCGTCGCCCATCGCCAATATGACCGTCGCCGAACCGCGAACAATATCTCCCCCCGCGAATACGCCGGGGATACTGGTCATAAGATTTTCGTCGGCCTCGATATAACCCCACTTGTTAAGCTTCAGGCCCGGTGTCGTCTTTGTCAGCAGCGGATTTGCGCCGATGCCTATAGCTACAATCACAAGGTCGCAATCAATTACGAATTCCGAGCCGGGGATTGGCACAGGCCTGCGTCTGCCCGAAGCATCCGGCTCGCCCAATTGCATCCTGATACACTTCAGCCCTGCAACCCAGCCGTCTTTATCGCCGAGAACTTCCAGCGGCGCAGTCAGCATCTCGAACCTGATTGCCTCCTCTTCCGCGTGATGCACTTCCTCGACTCGCGCGGGCATCTCTTTTCTGCCGCGACGATAAACAATAATGCTCTCGTCCGCACCCAGTCGTTTGCTCGTCCGCACCGCGTCCATAGCGGTATTGCCGCCGCCAATCACGCAAACGCGTTTGCCCCGTATAATCGGCGTGTCCGATTCAGGGTTGTATGCCTCCATAAGATTAGCACGCGTGAGATATTCATTCGCGGAGTAAACCCCTTTGAAGTTCTCGCCCGGTATATTCATAAACTCAGGCAGCCCCGCCCCGACTGCGATAAAAACCGCTTCGAATTTCTCGTCATTCATAAGCTGCGGTATCGTTACCGTTCTGCCCACGATGACGTTTGTCTCGATATTAACGCCCAGCGCCTTGAGATTGCGAATCTCAGCACTGACGATTTTCTTGGGCATACGAAATTCGGGTATTCCATAAACAAGCACGCCGCCCGCCTTGTGGAACGCCTCGAAAATAGTTACATCGTAACCGAGTTTGGCCAATTGGCCCGCGCAGGTAATCCCCGCCGGCCCCGAACCGATGCACGCAACTTTCTTGCCCGTCTTCTTAACTTCTGTCTTCTGCCCTCCGTCCTCCGTTCTCTGCTTTTGCATCTGGTAATCCGCGACGAACCGTTCGAGCCAGCCGATAGCCACAGGCGCTCCGCTTTTGCATCGCACGCATAACACCTCGCACTGAATCTCCTGCGGGCAAACCCGCCCTGTTACCGCGGGCAAGTCGTTATCTTTGCGAATTAACTCCGCCGCAGCGAGAAAATCACCTTCCGCGACGAGCTTTGCAAAACCGGGTATGTCGATACCAACGGGACAGCCCTCGACGCACTTTGGATTTTTACATTGAAGGCATCGCTGCGCCTCGCGGATTGCGACCTGCTCCGCCAGCCCCAGGTTGACCTCCTTGAAGTCCCTGCTTCGTTCGATGCCGTTACGCTGAGGCATCTGCTGTCGCGGTATCGCCATCCGCTCCTTGGCGGTCAACTTTTTCGCTTCATTACTCATTCTTATTATGCGATTCTTTATTACCTTGTTCCCCTGACAACCTGTTAACCCGTGTTCTTCTCTTAGGTCTGTGTCTGTCAGTGTATTAAATCACAATTCATAAATAATAAATCATAGATATCTTACGTCTGAATCTTACATTTATGCTCTTCGTATTTTTTGTTTTCGTGGCCCTTGTAGGTTTTCAACCTGTCCATCAGCTCATTGAAATCAACCTTGTGCCCGTCGAATTCGGGGCCATCCACGCAGGCGAACTTGCGTTTGCCGTCGATTGTTACCCGGCAGCCGCCGCACATCCCCGTCCCGTCAACCATAACCGGGTTCAAACTTACGATAGTCGGGATATTCATTGGACGGGTCAGCTCCGCCACCGCCTTCATCATTATTACAGGTCCCGCACAGTAAACAGCATCCACTTTTGTCTGCGGGTTTTCGACGAGTTCTCGCAGTGCATCGGTTACGAGTCCCTTTTTGCCCGATGAGCCATCGTCGGTTATGACAATCAACTGGTCGCTCACCGAGCCGAGCAGTTGTTCGAGAATGACTAACTCTTTGGTGCGTGCACCGATGATGCTGATTATCTTATTCCCCGCCTCCCGCAACGCAACCGCCTGCGGATACACAACCGCCGTTCCCAGCCCGCCTCCGATTACCGCTACTGTCCCGTATTTGGCGATATGACTTGGCTGACCCAAAGGCCCCGCAACATCCGCGAAGTATCCGCCCTTTTGCAGCGTCGTCATCTCAAGCGTGCTTTTGCCGACGGTCTGCACAATCAGCGTGATTGTTCCTGTCTTGGTGTTGACGTCCGCGATCGTAAGAGGTATGCGTTCCGAATGTTCGAACGCCCGTACGATTACAAACTGTCCGCACAGCCGCGATTTAGCGACTCGCGGTGCCTTTATCTCATACCGGGTCACATTCGGCCCAAGCGTCCCTCTATTTACAATTTCAAACATAATTTTAGCCACAGAGCTTTTTAGCCACAGAGAACACAGAGGACACAGAGAATTGGAATTATAAACAGTGTTAATCCGTGTTAATCCGTGTCAAAAATCAACAGTGCAAATCAGTGTCTTTTCCCTTATCCAGATACTCTAAGCGCAAGAGAAAAAAAGAATTATACTCACAACGAGCTCATAACCCAAATTAAAAATGCAGGTCAAATCCATTAGAGGTTCTTATATTGCTACGTTTGGGAGATAAAGGTGGATACCTGCGATTCCTATTTCTTTCTTCGCAGCAATGTCGCACCGATGACTAACAATATCGCGGAGGTCGGTTCAGGCGTAAGCAGAAAAGCTTGGTCTAAGCCATTATAAGTTCCGTAACCTACAATCCATCCGTTATTATTTATGCAGTTAGCACTTTCCAGTATCCAGCCGGAAGAGGGGTCTATTAGATCGTTCAGGTTTATATTATTTCCCTGGCCCGTAGAATCAAAAAGGCATGCTTTTCGCTGACCGGAACTGTCAGAAGCGTATCCCACAACCTGATTTTCATTGTTAACAAACAAAGCCGCACTTTTTAAACCGCCGAGTGTTCCGAGGTCTATATTTGCCCCGCCGCCTGAGGCGTCGAAAATACAGGCATGATAATAAGATTGTAAAATCGGTGTATAGACGGTCGAATAGTCCGCCTGGCCGACAATCAGGCCTGAATCATTGATGGAATAGGCGATGCTATAATCGCCGCCGAAAGTTCCGAGGTCTATATTATTCGTGCCGTGAGGAACATCGAAAAGACAAGCATGGTAATGGCTCGGGTTGGGGTAATTACTAACACAGTCAGCCCAGCCGACGACCTGGTAGCTATTATTGATTGAATAGGCATAACTTGCTGAGCCCCCAAGCGTTCCGAGGTCATAACCCATAGGCCAAGTTTGTTCCGGCTTAGTAGAAACAATCGCATGCGAACCAGATTGTCCTACAACATACCCCTTGTTGTTGATGCATGAAGCGATGTTGTATCCCAGGTTTTTATTGTTTCCACCGCCTGTAGAGTCAAAAGAACAAGCGTAGTAGGTCCAGCCTAAACTGTCAATAGCATTGCCGACAATATTGCCGTTGTTGTTGATTGAATAGGCGCAACTTTGCGAGCCGCCAAGTGTTCCAAGGTTTGTATTGGCTCCTCCGCCTGAAGAATCAAAAAAACAGGCGCGACGGTTACTTGGCAAATCAACACTATTATAAGCATATCCGACAATCTGACCATTGTCATTAATAGATGTGGCTTTGCTATACTGATAACCGCCGAGAGCACCGAGGTCAATAACCTGCTGATATGCAAAAACGGGACTGCCCAGAACCAATAGAATTATCGCCGCTGGAAAAAGTGTGTTTTTTCCTCTCATAACTGTTTTTCCTGCCCTTACCGTATCCCGTAAAAAACCCACAGACAACCATTATTGAGCTACAGTCATCATCATCCCTTTTTCACAGGGTGATTATAGGGTATCGAGTTTTGGGAAAAATGTCAAGGGAAATTCCGGTAAAACCCGCCGTAACATACCCTTTTCGCATTCATCCACGGGTTTACACCCGTGGCTTTCTGCGAAGGCGGGTAAAAAGCCGGGGATTCAAAGCGGAAGCGATTTTTTGGTGCGATTCGGGCAGGCAAGCCGACAATAGAAGAAGCATATAAAAAAGCAAAAGTTAAAAAGAAAAAATTTCAGTGAAATCTGTGGAATCTGTGGCTAAAAACGATGGCAGAAACAGCAACAACACTGGTCGAGCTGGATTATAAAGAAAATCTCGGCTGGCGAATAGGCATGGTCGTCATTATCCTTATGGCAATAGGCACGGTATTTGTCTTTTCCGCGGGCGTCGAGGTCTCCAAAGGCGTCAATCTGTCACATTTCTATCAATCCGCCAACATGCGAAAAGCCCTGTTTTTCCCCTCAGCCGTCGCGGTAATGCTACTTGTGTCGCGTATCGATTACCGGCGATTCAATCTCGATAAGGGCCTGTGGCGTTCACCAATTACCTATTTATTCGGCATCAGCGTAATTCTACTGGTGTTAGTGCTCATACCCCATATCGGCTCGCAAATCAACCAGGCCAGACGCTGGCTAAGAATCCCCCTTGGCCCTGCCACAATCAGTTTTCAGCCATCGGAACTGGCAAAATGGGCGGTAATTTTCTCGCTCTCGGCCTTCTGCATCAAATACGGCGACCGACTTGCGTTCTTCAAACGAGGCCTTTTGCCCGTTTGTATCGTACTCGGCCTGGTAGTAGGACTTATCATCATCGAGGACTTCGGCTCAGCAGCCCTGATTGCAATGCTCGCCTTTTTCATATTATTGATAGGCGGAGCGAACTGGCGTTATCTGGTCGCCCCACTGCCCGTCGCCGCGATTGGTTTTGCCGCTGCGATACTCGCCTCGCCCACCCGCAGGATGCGAATCTTCGCCTTTTTGCACCCCGACCAGTTGACCGGCTCATCGAATTATCAGGCGAGCCAGTCGCTCATCGCTATCGGCTCAGGCGGATTTTTCGGCAAAGGACTCGGTATGGGCGTCTGCAAATATGGCCATTTGCCCGAAGACACTACCGACTTTATCTTCTCGATTATCGCCGAAGAAATGGGACTGGTCGGCACCTTAACAGTCATCGCGCTTTTCATCATACTTATAATTTTGGGAGTTATGGTAATAAATCGCTGCAAAGAACCCTTTGGCAAACTGATCGCGACAAGCATCGTTCTGGCTATCGGCTTTCAGGCAGCACTGAATATTGGTGTCGTTACCGTCGTCCTGCCCACAAAAGGCCTCCCGCTGCCCTTCGTTAGCGCGGGCGGAACAAGTATGCTCCTGTCCGCCGCCGCCGTCGGCGTACTTTTGAATATCGCCTCTCAATGCGAAAAAACACAGCTCAGGGAGGACGCATAATGGCAGGCAAAAGCATCTTCTTCGCGGGCGGAGGAACAGGCGGACATATTTACCCCGCGCTGGCGATAGCGGAGAAAATTGCCGAGCTTGACCCAACCGCAAAAATCCATTTTTTCATCAGCAGCAGGGATATCGATAAACACGTCCTGTCAAAAACCGCCTTCGAATACACCGCCCTGCCCGCAGTCGGCCTTTCAATCAGGCCGGACAGGTTTTTAAATTTCTGCAAAATGTTCCTGGCAAGTCAAAAAATCGCAGCCGAAATGATAACCAAAAGCGAAAATCCGGTAGTAGTAGGCGTAGGCGGATTCGTCGCCGCGCCCGTCTGCCGCGCGGCCTACAAATCAAAAACTCCACTCTTCCTGCTTAACGTCGATATCATCCCAGGCAAAGCCAATAAACTCATCGGGCGATGGGTACAACGCATCTTTGTCCAGTTCGAGGAAACAGCCGAATACTTCGGAAAGCAAAAAACAAAAGTAACCGTCACCGGCTGCCCACTGCGAAGCAGCTTCAACAACCCGAATCCGCAAAAAGCAAAAGACGCCCTCGGCCTCGACTACAGCAAAAAAATCCTCCTCATAACAGGCGCCTCAACCGGCTCGCAGAACATTAACAGAACAATTTGCTCGCTGCTGGAAAAATTATCGAATTATGCCGACAACTGGCAAATAGTGCATTTAACAGGCAGGGCAAACTTCGACCAGGTCAGCGCCGGCTACGCCAACGCCCCCATAAGAAATAAAGTCGTCGATTACTATGACGATATGCCGAACCTGCTCGCCGCCGCCGACATTGTAATAGGCAGAAGCGGCGCAGTCAGCGTCGCCGAATACGCCGCCGCGGCAACGCCGAGTATTTGTATGCCATATCCCTATCATAACGACCTGCACCAGTACCTCAACGCCGGCAAACTCGTCGAAGCAGGAGCCGCGGTTATCGTCGATGACGTCGGCGACGACAAAGACAGGTGCGAATGGCTCTGGGAGGAGCTTGAGCCGCTGCTGAAAGACGAAACTGCACGTCGGCAGATGAAAGACGCCTGCAAAGCCGTCGCCCGAAAAAACGCCGCTAAAATAATTGCCGAAGCGGTTCTTGGCAGATAAAATTTAACAAGAAATATAACGGCATAAAAATGAAACTGGGAAAAATAATAATCCTGGTCGCGGGCTTCATTTTCTTCTTTCTGGTGTCCTGGCTTTCCCTGTTTATCTGGGGACACAACCCCACCCTCGTCACCCTGTCGCCTTACTATGTTAATGTCCCCGATAAACCGCTGATTTCAGCCAAAGTGTACTCGCTTAAAAAGGGCGAATACCTGCTTGTCCTTACCGATACTAAATCAGGTCGCCGCGAAGGATATTGGTTCTGCCCCGACAAAGGCCGTATAGGGGTCCCGTCTTTCCCAACCTACCTGCCATTGGGCAACTACGCCGTTATCAGCAAAAACACATTCGACAGCTTTACTTACCTCAGCGCATACAACGCTGACTGGGAAAGAAAAAACAACAATATAATCTTCATAATCAAAGGTCCCTCAGATGCAGTACGCCTGGCCAGGGGACTCTCGGCCGAAGACCTGAAACGCGAAATTTCCTACGGCACGAAGATTATTATGAGAACCAGGGAGTGAAAATAAATTTCACTTTCCTTTTTATGGACGATATCGATGTAATGTGGTTTATGCTTCAGCGCCGGACAATAACTTTTGATGTTGACAATATATGGTCGATGATTAGGATGATGCCACCGGCGGGAAAATACCCGGCGAAGCCAAACAGCATTTTCTAATATAAAAAATATATTATAAATCTTGGAGGTCACTGGTATGTTACTATTATTTTTAAGAGTGTTTTTTGTGGTCATTATCATCGCGGTTTTTCTTGTGAACCTGACGGGGCAGGAGATTACCTCGGAAAAAGGCCGGCTGGATTTTTACGCCCTGCTCTGGACCGGCCTGGCAATGGTGATTATAACGTTTGTTATCGACATCCTGACGCCAAAAAAATCCCTGGCCTCACTGGCAGGCGTTTTCTTCGGGCTTCTCGTCGGTATAGTCGTAAGCTGGGCGCTGGCGCAGGTACTCGATATGGTTGTTGATATTTATCGCATCGGGCTTACGGCAACGGTAACCAGCGCACTGAAGTGGATGATGGGAATATGTATCTGCTTTCTTATTATCACCATCGTCATACGCACAAAAGACGACGTCCGCTTCGTGATTCCATACGTCGAGTTCACTAAGCAAACCAAAGGCGCACGCCCCTTCGTCCTCGACACCTCCGCCATCATCGACGGCCGAATCGCCGACCTCTATAAGAGCAAGCTGTTCGACGCCCCCCTGATTGTCCCCAGGTTCGTCCTGAACGAAATTCAGCTCATCTCCGACTCTGCAGACAAGCTCAAACGAAACCGCGGCAGACGAGGCCTCGATATCCTCAAGGAAATGCAGACGAGCTCCTACATCGACCTAACCATCGATGATACCGCTGTCCCGGATGAAGAAAGCTTAAAGGGTGTTGACCAGAAACTCATCCCCTTCACCAAAAATTGCGGCGGACGCCTTGTAACCACCGATTATAACCTCAGCAAAGTCGCTGCTGTTCGCGATGTTGACGTCCTCAACATCAACGACCTCGCCAACTCACTCAAAACCATCGCCCTGCCCGGTGAAAATATGAAGGTCCGCATCATCAAGCCAGGCGAAGAGCCGCAACAGGGCGTCGGCTATCTCGACGATGGGACTATGGTAGTTGTCGAAGATGCACGCGGCAAAATAGGCAAAGATATCATCATCGCAGTTACAAGCGCATTGCAGACCTCCGCAGGCAAAATGATTTTCGGAAAATTCGAAAACTTCACGGGTCAATAAAAAACAAAAGATGTGATTCGGATTTGCTGTTTAACCCCCGGGCCTGCCCGGGGGTTTTTTATTTCAACAATTTCATCAACGTCGGTACAATCTGGTTTTCTGTGACGGTCGCTATTTTCTTCCCTTTGCGGTAAATGAACGCCTTGTTTTTAGCCGCGCATACCGCCAAATCCGCGTCCGCCGCCTCCCCTGGCCCGTTCACAATACACCCCATTACCGCAATTCGCGCCGGCCTGCCCTGAGCGAAGCCGAAGGGTTTATCGATACCGCTCACCGCTTTTTTCACCTTGCGCGCAAGCCCTGCTATATCAATCTCGGTCCTCGCGCACGTCGGGCATACTATCAACTGCAATTTAGGCGCAGGGTACAGCCCCAGCGAAATCAAAATCTGCCTGGCAATTCCCGTCTCGATAACCGGGTCTCCCGCCGCGCTCACCCGTATTGTGTCCCCTATCCCTTCTGCCAGCAACACCCCCAGAGTTACCGCCGACGGCACACACGCGTCCTCAGGCAGACCCGCGTGCGTCAAACCCAGGTGAATCGGGTAATCGAATGTCTCAGATATCCGCCTGTTTATTTCGATTGTGCGCACCGCGTCGCTGCTTTTGGCACTCAGAACGATTTGGCCAAAGCCGCGATTCTCAAACAGCCGAACGTAACCCTTCATTTCCTTCAGCATCAGCGCGACCCGCCCGCCCGAAACAACATCGGGTTTGCGAAGGTCTCGAATGCTCGCCTCGTTGACGCCGATGCGAATCGCGACCTTGTGCATCTTCGCCGCGTCGATAATCCTCAGTATGTCGCCGCGATTCTTTATATTACCCGGGTTGAGTCGAATCTTCGCCGCACCTGCCTCAATCGCCTCAATCGCTCTCTCTACGCTGAAATGAATGTCGGCTACCAGCGGGATTTTCACTTTATGAACGATTTTCGCAAATGCAACTGTATCCGCCCGCGTCGGCACCGCCAGCCGAACCAGCCCGCAACCCGCCTGGATCAGTTGCTCTATCTGCCTAACACATCTCGCCACTTCCGTCGTCGGCACCTTTGTCATTGATTGTATCACAACCGCCGACGACGACCCAATTTTGACTCCGGCTACATCAACCGTCCTCGTTTTTTTTCTTTTAATCATATCCCAAATTGTATCTTGTTATATTTCACCAATCAAATTAAAATACCACTATGTATTCGATACTTCTCGACATAATTGCTGTCATTGCGTTAATATGCGCGGCCTACCTCGGCGTGGGGCTGTTTATGTATTGTATGCAGCCGCGCTTCCTCTACCAACCCATTCGCCAAATCTCCTGCACCCCCGTTAAGTTCGGCCTCGATTTCGAAGAGGTCTATTTCAAAACCGCCGACCGCCTCCTGCTCCACGGCTGGTTCGTCCCGGCGCCAAACGCCAAGTTCACCGTCCTTTACTGCCACGGCAACGGCGGCAATATGATGCACTTCCTCAACACCGTTAACTTCCTCAACAAGCTCGGACTCAATTGCTTCGTCTTCGATTACCGCGGCTACGGTGAAAGCCAGGGAGCCCCTTCCGAAAACGGAACATACCTCGACGCCAGGGCCGCCTACAGATGGCTCACAAAGAAAAAAGGTGTCGCGCCGCAACAAATCATCCTCTTCGGCTGGTCCCTCGGCGGAAGCATCGCTGCCTATCTCGCAACCAAAGTCAAATCCGCAGCTCTCGTAATCGAAAACGCCTTCACATCATATCCAGCTATTGGCCAGAAATTCTACCCCTATATGCCCGTAAAATGGTTCGCCAGGTTCAATTACCCTACTATCGATTACGTCCGCAAAGTTACCTGCCCCGTCCTTGTCATTCACAGCAAAAACGACGAAATTATCCCCTTCGAACTCGGCCTTGAGATTTACGACGCCGCAAATGAACCTAAAAAATTCGTCGAAAGCTTCGGCAGACATCAAAGGCGTTGTCGACACGTACCCGGGAAAACCAAAATAGGCGACGCTTACAAAAAGGCCTGGACTAATTGGCTCACATTCTTGAAAGAATCTATCGATATTGAAAACGCCCAGCAAAAATACGCGTAATTGGTTAACCCCCCAGGTCTGCCTGGGAAGTTAAAATACAATGTAAACTTCGCGTCTTTGTGGCTTAGTGGCAAATTAAGGAAATTCTTATGAAACGCAATACCTTTCACAAAATTTTAAACCCTATTCTCGTCGCGTTCTTTATCAATCAGGCGATAACAGTCCTGTTTCTTGACGAGTTACCGCGCTGGGCGTTCCAGGTTTTCCACAAAGCCGGCGGCGGCATCCTGCTCGCCCTCATCGCCCTGCACTTCATACTCAACTTCAACTGGGTCAAGGCAAATTACTTCGCAAAATAATTGTATGTCGTGGCTTGCCCGCCGCAGGTGCGATTTGCCGGGATATCGCAACAATTCGAATCCAAGTGCAATATTATCAGGTTCACAAGCGTCAATAATCGAAGAGATAAACGGCTTATTACTTTAAACCGCTGATTGCGGAAAGGATGGACAATATGAAAATCGATTGCATAAAAAAAACGATTGCGATTTTGGCCGCACTGACTTTTGGTTGTGCCGTAGCTTTTGCAGAGCCTGCCCCGGATTCCAATTCGCCCGCGCACGGGAATAAAGGTCCGGCTGCACAAAGGCCTGTTCGCGACTTTTTGCAGGAGCTTAGCGAGAAACTGAATCTCACGGACGCACAGAAGACCGCCATCAAACCGATTCTGGCGACCGAGGCCAACGAAATAAAGGCCGTTAATCAGGATGCTTCGCTTTCAAACAAGCAAAAAGAAACAAAAATCAAAGAAATCCGGGACAACGGTAGAGAAAAGATAAATGCGCTGCTGACACCGGAGCAGCAGCAAAAATTTGCCGAAATGAGAGGCCCGGCGGGCAACAGAACGCGAGAACAACTTCACAATCGCCTGACTATGCTCGCTGAACAACTGAACCTCACGGACGCACAGAAGGCCGCCATCAGCCCGATTCTGGCGACCGAGGCCAACGAAATTAAAGCTGTCTTGCAGGACAATTCTCTTTCTAAGGAACAACAGAAAACCAAACTCTCTGACATCCGGGAATCTTCGGACAAAAAAATAAATGCGCTCCTGACACCCGAACAGCAGGCCAAATGGGCAAAAATAAAAGAGCACGCAAAACAGGAGCGTAATAAAAAGAATACGCCGGGCGCATAAGCCCCCTGGTTTGCCCGCCGTGCTCTGTGGGCGGGTTTACCCATCCGGCATCTATTTCGTGGTTTAGTGGCTTAGCGGCAAAAGTTGATGAGTTAAAATCTTGGGTTTCTGTTCCTGATGAGGCATCTGCCCCTGATGTACATGACAGCAAACATCATGGTTATAGATACTCAGGATACGCGTGCAGTTCGGAAACATACACTTCCTGTTATCAGCCGAAGTTTTTAGCATTTTTCCCATCGTTACTCCTACAGGTAATTCGCCAGACAAATATGAAAGGCCCCCCACGGGTGAGGCCTTTCTTTCGCGTTAATTTACAGCAGCTTGTTGCGGAACTACGTTTGTCGCGCATGGCCCTTTTTTGCCCTCGCCCACCGTGTACTCGACCTTCTGTCCTTCGTCCAGGTTCGCATATCCGGCTGTCTTGACTTCCGAGTGGTGAACGAAAAGGTCGGCTCCTCCGTCGTCAGCGACGATAAACCCGTATCCCTTTTCACCATTGAACCATTTCACTGTTCCTGTACTCACAATAATACTCCTTGGCCTTTTAATCGGCCTGCAATTTATAATGTGCCTCTCACATTTGCTGTTGGAGGATACCCTTGAAAGGCGGAAAGATATGCTCTACATAATACCTATTATACGGCATATTCCCCCGCCCGCAACAAAAATAATAAATTTTTATTCAATATTCCCACAAATCGCCTTTCGTAGCGCAGCGTAGATTCCGGCACATGCTGGAACTCTTCTCGTAAATCGCCGCGGTGCCGTCTAAAAATTATTTCTTTTCCAACGCTTTCTCTGAAATAAACGCTTTCAATAGTGTATAATGACTATGGCAGGTGAATGTCCGTAGAAATCAGGCAAACCGCGTTAGTGACCGTTTATATCACTAAAAAACTGGCAAAATAACATATATACTGGATAAAACAATGAGTAACGAAAAGCGAATTATTGCTCAAATAGAGGCATATATCCGCCAGGGAGGCGGCGAATACGGCGATTGGTATATAGGTCTGGCAAATAACCCCATCGACCCCATCACAGAAGCTTCACGCCTTCATAAAGTCCAAAACCACAGATTTACATACATCGAAACCATATCGCATCAGGTCGCCAAATCCGTCGCCGATTATTTCCTCAATGTCTGCGGCACTGACGGCGATCTTAGCGATATTGATGCAATCCGCACCTGCCGGGCGCTTTATATTTACAAAAAAGCCGCTAACCTCCTCACTTCACCTGAAGTTTGTCCAGCGTAGGTGCGGTTTAGCAGTCGCCGGCACGGCGACCGATTTTGGCGAATCTTCGGCAGTAAATTTTTATAGGTTTTTGCTGTGCAAGGTGTTATGCTTGTAGGGTATCGGTCTATGGAGATCGATGGCTATGCGTTTGAATCGTATCAGGTGTATTTATTTTCCCGCAGATAAACTGGAGAACTCATGCCGGATTTTGTTACAGGCGTTATTAAAAGGACATCCAAAGGCAGTTTCGTTTTGCGTGACCCGGCTCGTTCATTCAGGCCCGCCGCCCGCGATGTGGTTATCCCCGCTGCACTGATGCATAAATGCTCTGTCGTTAAAGGCGCGGAAGTCACCGCAACTACCCGCGTTGACCGGGGGCTTACGCTGCTTGAAAATGTCGTTTCCGTTTGCGGCCTCACCGTAGAGGAATTCAAAAATCGCACCCCCTACCAGAAGCTTACCGCCGTGTCCCCCAATCAGCGGTTCGAGCTTGAAAAATCAGGCGAGCTTTCGATGCGCATCGTCGATCTTGTCGCCCCCATGGGTAAAGGCACCCGCGGCCTCATCGTCTCGCCCCCAAAGGCAGGCAAAACAACCCTTCTTGCCCAGCTCGCCAAAGGTATCCTCGCCGACGACCCAAAAGCCAAAATTATCATTCTCCTCATCGACGAGCGCCCCGAAGAAGTTACCCAGATAAAACGCGGCGTCGTTGACGCGACCGTTGTCGCGTCCTCAATCGACCAGACCATCAACGACCATGTTGAACTGGCTGAAATTCTTCTGGCGTATATTAAAATACAGCTTGAATGCGGCCGTGATATTGTCGTCCTTGTCGATTCCATAACCCGTATGGGCCGTGCGTTTAATCGCAAAGGCACAGGCACAGGCCGAATGATGTCAGGCGGCCTTGAGGCAGGTGTTCTTGAAATCCCTCGCCGCTTTCTCGGCATGGCCCGTAAAATCGAAAACGGCGGCTCCGTTACAATCATCGCCACCGCCCTTATCGATACCGGCTCACGAATGGACCAGCTCATTTTTGAAGAATTCAAAGGCACAGGCAACAGTGAAATCATCCTCTCCCGCTCGCTTGCCGAGCAGCGTATTTTCCCTGCTATCGATATCCCCGCCTCGGGTACACGAATGGACGAGCAGCTCTGGGGCAAAGCTGATAGCAAAAAAATCGCCAACCTCCGCAGGGGTTTATCCGGCCAAAATCCCGCCGATGCTATTAATACCCTCACTGCTGCCCTGCGAAAATATCCCACCAACGCCGAACTGCTAAAAATTATACCAGGGTAATTTACTTCATCATTCAATACTGGGTGTTGGATATTGGTTATTGAACATTTATCTGTCCTCTGTCTTCCGTCATCTGTCCTCCGCTACCCGCCTACGGCGGGGGATAGGCATTAGCGACATCGCGAATAGGCAAACTGCCCATGGCTCGATATCCATCATTGGACGATACTATTTTATATATAGCGCATCATTGAAGGTGTGGAAACACATAACGCCGAAAGGCCTTGATAAAGTATTTGTGCTAAGCAAAGGAGCTTAAAATGTCGGTTTTAACCTTACGAACGGGCAGGTCGGCTGGGGTCGGCGAAAGCATAATGAGCACAATCGCTTATGTATTTGGTGATAATGTACGACCGGAAATAACTCCTGCAAAGATTGATTCTTTGTCGAAGGCTCGCAGAGACAAGATTACCAGGGTTCGCCAACAGCTCGCCCATGGCACATACGACCTCGATGAGCGATTCGATGCCGTTCTCGACCGTATTCTTATCGACATCACCCCTTAGGACGATAGGAAGGTATTATTAACTTCATCATTCGATATTGGGTGTTGGATATTGGACATTTCTAAAAGGTTTCCCCGCCTCCGGCGGACTATCGACTGCTCTATTTTCTCCCCAAGCGCACGACTTAACTTTACCCCGTGAGATAATTTATTTCTATCTCATCGGGGCTTGTTTTCTTCCCATTTTCCCGATATACTCCCACCTTATGGCAGGAATTTAACCGCCTGTGGTGAGCAACCTGTAGTGAGCGAGGTCGAACTATGTCGAACCGCCGGAATCGGCTCATGGAGAGAATCGTTCCATAGATAAGACCCGAAAAATCAGGAATTGACATTATGGAATACAAATTCAAACAGATTAAACTATCTCCCGCAGAAAAGCTGTGGCTTACCGAAATACTGAAGTTTAATTTTTCAAAAGTAGACGTAAAATTACTGAGAGTAAATCTATGGGAAAAACTTCCAAAAGATTTTGATCCCGATAAAATGGATTATTGGCTTCTTTGCGATAACCATCTTACTTTAATCGGATTATGGCATGTTGACCCCCAAAATGCTTTGTTTGGTCATACCACTAAGATTGCTGAAATTATAAAAGATTTAATTAGAAAGAATCCATCAATTAATGAAGTGACGTCCGATGAAATAGCAGTTTTGGCAGGCATAACTGAGAGAGAAGCCGAAATTGCGTTAACGCTACTTTGTGATCTCGGTAAGTTTTTTGGGGGATCATCGAGACCGAGTACGGATTACGGTTGTAAGCAAGCATATTTTTCCCAAAACGATCATCATGCGTATGATAAATTCATGAATTATAAAAATCTTGAAGAAGAAATGGAACAATATTACGTTAGATGCGCCTTTCCTTTAAGGGGCAAAAATACAAGGAAGGATAGAAGTATGTTTCAGCAAAATACCACTGCTTCTTTTCTGCAACCTGTTACTCAAGATACTTGGGATAATATTTACGATGATTTTGGCATTAGTAAACGTACCTTTACCAAAAAGATAAATTTTATAACTGATGAATATAAAAGGATGATAATTTTTCGAGATATCGAACAATCTTATATATTGGTCAAAAACAATTTTTATAAGCCAGCAACACTTCTTGCCGGCGGCGTAATTGAAGAATTATTAAGACTATATTTAGAAAGTAAAGGCTCAAAACCCTCGAAAAACAACTTTGAAAATTATATTATTGCCTGCGACAACAATTTAAGATCTGCGACCAGCTGTTTATCGGATTCAGTGCGGCATTTTAGAAATCTTGTTCACTTAGAAAGAGAGGAGAGTTCAAAGGATACCATTTCTAAAACAGCAGCTTTTGGTGCTGTTAGCGCTATATTTACAATTGCCAATGATTTCAAAAATATTGAAGCCCAAAATGGCCGCCCTTAAAAAGTCATGAAAAAACAAATCGAAAATATTGGATTAGCCGGCAAACTCATTAAGACCTTAAAAATGGAAGGACTTAGAGGTTTGGCGCAGGACTACATTGAACTGGGTATTGATTCAATGCTTAAAGAGGGCCTTGTAAAGGATATTCCAATAATAAGCACAATTGTGAACCTTTCTAAGGTCGCCTGTGGCATCAGAGACAGTATCTATTTCAGTAAATTGTTACTTTTCTTGCAAAAAGTTGCTGATACGAGTCCGTGGGAACGGGAGAAGTTTATAGAAGAAAACTGTAAAGATGAACGGTATTTTGAGCAAAATATTCTTCTTATTATCGAACAGGCCGACCAGATGGAAAAAGCAGCCTTTATTGGCAAAGTGTTCAAGGCTTGCATTTTAGGCCAGATAGCTTACGAAGACGCTATTATGCTTTCATCGATGGTTAACAAAGCTATGTGGAGTGACATAGAAGAAATACTAAAAAATAACTATACGTATGATAGACAAATGAGGTTGTTCAATTGCGGCTTGCTGTCGCTTGATTGGATGAAGAAAATAGAACAAGATTTGAATAAAAACCAAATTCAACGCGTTGCCTTTGATGGATTAAAGTTTAATGAAAATAAACACACAAAGATGTTAAAAGCCGTAGCCTGCTTGTAAATTGTGAATGCTATTGCTTAGGAAAAAAGGAAATAATGTGACCAGCAGCCGTTTTTCCCCGCCTAGTTTTTTTCGAGCCACAAGTCACGAGCCACGATTCCCAGCTCCTCGCTTCGCTCTCAAATTAACTCCGGCCCCGTTTTATTTTCCAACTTCCTTATCCGCCTGCCTGCACTCGCATGTCTTTGGCGGGCACCCCTCCTCCGTCAATGCTTGTCCGAATCTCGTTTCCTTCGCCAAATACTTGCGGAAGTTTCCTGTGAAAATCCACGCTAACCGTTTTTGCAACAAGCAAGATGAGGAGGACAGCGAGAACCATGTTCAGAAGCAGTTTAGCCCTTGCAGAGCAGGTAAAGTGGCTGACTTGAAGATACGTCACAAAGAGTGTCTGCCCAAGAAGTAACAGTATCACTAGTCCGGCGGGCAGCGTAAAGGCGTTGCCTGGGCGGAATATGATCATGTCCAACGCTTTCGATTCCCATACCAACCCAATATACCCAAGACCTGCCATATGCTGCTCCATCTGCCGGAGGTACATGGAAATGAGGCCCATCTTGCCATTGATGGCAATCACTTCAAAGAAAAGGACGAAGTAGACCGACGTGGAGGCCAGCGCGAAACCGGAACTTTGGCGAATCCTGGCCAGGTTAAAGACATAGATGAGAACAAAGAATGCTTCGATGGCTAGGACAAGTAGAAACAGCCGCATCTCTAGATTTAGTACCTGTTCCTTGCGGGAAACGAATTCCTGAAGTAGTGCTTGTTGTATTTCCATTGTTCGTTTTCTCCTATAGATGGTGAGTAGCTGCATACCAGCAGAACCCAACGAAAACAACTGTCAAGACTAAGGCGAAACTCCAAACTTTTATTGGTTGAAAAATTACATCGCGATCATGATAATGTTGACAGCAAATGAAATACCAGACCGCCTGTAAGGAGATAAATCCATGAATAAGAATCAAGATGGCAATAGCGGGATACCCAAGAACGGCAGATTGCTTCAGGAGGAGCGGAACATTGACGAGTGTCAACGAACAAACAGAAATAGTCAATATGAGGAATGCCCAAAGAATGAAAACGCCGGTCCTGGCGTTAATTGCCACGCCTTTAATTTCACCTCTCCAATCATCCCAACCGAGAACATCGACATCGTGAAGTGTGCTTTTCTTACACCTGTCGATTGGAACATTTTTCCCCGTCATTGGCAGCAATTCGCAGTCTAACTTAAGATGAATAAACTTAGCTATAGACATGCACCAACTACTTTGCGCAATACCATGCAACACGATACACGCATTAAGGAATATGAACAGGAACGCGATCCATACAGAATGGTAGTCCTTGGAAAGGATTAATGCGGAAAGATCGAGCTTGCCTGTTGCGTGAAGGCCAATAGCTGCGTACACAGCACTGATATAAAGCGAGACGGTACGATCCAAGCGTTTGTTGTAGTCCAGCAGTTCAGTAAGGTAGTGTTGCTTTTCATCTGTAACAATTTTTAACCTAGCTTGCTCGTCAGCCATTTTGCCTCCTCATATTTTTTCTACAAAACGCTTTATCGGCTTGGTTGTTGCACATGTAGGAAGCCACCGAACTGATAATTATCGATTATAACACGGATTTTAGCCAGTGCAAGAATAAACAGTGGAAATTCGCAGTTCGCCCGCCGTTCGTCTGGCGGAATCGAAAGTCACCTTACGGCGGGATGATAGTATTTGATTCCTGCGGCGAGTTCACTGGCAAACGACCGGGATAATTTGGTCTGTTGGGCTCATTTCAATCAACCGGGAACCGAGAGGGACAGCCACCTGTTTTTTGTTTCAATTTTCGCGACAAAATTAACTCCGGCCCCAGTTATTTTTACCTTTTGCTTTTTGATTTGAAGTTGAACTGTCCGCTGTACGCTGAACGCTGTCCGCTGACTACACAACCGGGTAGCCGAGTATTCTCTCATACGCCCCAAGATACCCAGCCATCATTTTATTAAGGCCCCAGTTATTCCGGGCGTCTCTCATAATTCTTTTCACCTGTTTTTCCCACTCCTGCTGGTCTTTCCTGAAGAACCGATGATTCTGCACGGTCAGCTCCAGCCCATACCACAGTCCGCCCGCGTCGTAATTCTCGAACAGCACCCCATTGCCCACATCCTCCGCCCCGCCCATTTTCCTCAACTGTAAAGGTACAATCTTATCATGAAACCCGCCCGTATTGCGGTTGGTTGCTGTCGCGCCGAATAGGTTCCCCACCAAATCAATCTGCCCGAACGGCTCATACAGGGATGCCCCGAATACGTCGCTTGCCGCCGCGTAGCCCAGCGCGCTGAGGTCATCATTAAAAGGCCAATAGGTGATTTTCCCGCCCGATGCGCACGCGATTCTCCCCAGGATATCCGCGTCGCTCCTGTCGTCGCCGACCGGGTTGCCGACGACCGCGATTTGAACATCCGGATGCTCGATTACAAACCTCAAAGCGATATCCTCGAGCAGCTCGATTCCCTTCTGAACGCGGTCCAGCCGGCTTGGCCAATACAGCAGAATCGCTTCCGGGTCAACTTTCAGACCGGTTTTCTTCTGGAATTTGACCAGATTGAGCTTTTTCGCTTCGATAACGTGGTCGTTTAGCCCGAATGTTTTCGCGAGTCCCGGCTTATCAACCTCCGCGTTTTCTTCCTGGTTTTCCGGATACACCGAGGGCGATATCCCGTTGGGGATTGAAAATGCGCAGCCGTATCGGTATTTGGCTTTGGTTTCTTTCCTGACGCTCCACGGTATGAAGTTTCTGTCTAAGAAGTAATCATTGATTGTTTCAAAGAGGAACCGGTCGCCGACGTAATTTACCAGCGCCGCATTTTTTATCGCGCTGGCCTGGCAATCCACACACTCCCTGCCGAAGTCGCTGGCGACGTATAAGTTGCTCCACAGCTCGCTCAAATTCACCCCGCCAAACATCTCCAGCGGTATATACCCCGTATGGCTGTTATGTAAAGTGTGAAGGACGGGGATGCTGCGGAGCTTTGCGAAGGCGGTGATGATGCCGCCCGCCATCCAGTCGTGGGAATGAATGATTCCCCTGCCCTCGTGCTTTGAGAGGATTTCACCGATGAGGAAGCGTTTAATCTGCCTCTGGAACTCGGCGGCGGTCGCGCGGGGGTCGCCATCGTAGGCGCTCATATAATTTTCGAAGAGGGAGGAATCGACAAATTTTATCTTGTCGCGGGGCAGGTGGTATAAGTTCTCGATGTACTCCTCTTTGCTCATCCCCGAATGCTCCATAAACTTTCTCTGGAGATTGAGCGTGATAATGTAGGTCTTGACGCCCCTGTTCGAAAGCCCCCTGCATAAGGCGGCAACTACTTCGCCCATACCGCCTGATTTGCCGGAGACGTATTGGGCGAAATCGCCCAGACCCTTGGTGGGCAGGCGGTCAGTTTCAGGACTGATGATTATGACAGGTGTCCGGGTGTACTTTTTCAGGATAGTGAATTTTTCGAGAGACCTGGCGAGCATCCAGAGCTTGTCGGTGATAGTTCGGACTGTTTCGCTGATTGTGCCGTAAGGGCTGAAATAGGAGTGGACTGCCTGGTCTGAGCCGGTGCTTTCGTGGAGAAAATAGAGATGGTCCGAGGTGGTGAGGTGTCGCCATTTGGTTTGTAACTCGCCGCCCGCGGTTTTGGCCTTTTTTTCGAGGGATTGAATTCGGGAGAAAAATTCCTGCTGGGTATTATTGCCCAACCAGCCGAAGGTGTCTCTGGCGGCGTCTGCCCAGGAGGAGGTCGATAAGCCGTGGATATCGACAGTGGGACAATCGGCAATTTTGAACAGTTCGGCAACCTCGGTGGGGTTTGCCATTCTGACGCTTTCGTATTTTGCCAACTCGCTGGGGAGCTTTTTCCAGAATTCGAAGATGCCTTTGTCTTCCCAGATATGTTCACCGATGTGCTCATAGTCGTAGCCGAGGAGGACGGCTTCGCCGTCGATTTCGGCAATGTTTTTGGCATAAAGCTCGGCGGGGACAGGCGTATGCGGAAATCTGAACGCGATGTCGTCGGATAGCTCCCTGTTTCTGGGGATGACGATGAGATTGCCTGTTTTAGCGCGGAAGACGGCGTTGGGTGAGACGAGTTTGCCGTTTTTGCGGCCGAACATATCGTTGCGTTTCTCGCAGAGCATCGCCTTATATCCCATATCGGCGACGACGTAGGCGATATCGTTATTGAACATCAGCTCGGTATTTCTGAAAGAGGCGGGCTTGATGCCGAAGAGGTCTTCCATTTTGCCCCTGTGGAGGGCGACCTGGTCTCTGAATTCCTGCCTGTGCACGTCGGCGAACAAGCTGGAAAGGGAGTGATAATAAGTTTCTTCGAGGAACTCGACCTGATTTCTGCTTTTGCCCGCGGTAAGCAACTGCTGAAGGCAGGTAATTACTTCGGGTTTATACATTTCTGCCTGTTCGAGGAACGTGCCGGACATGCTGAATGTAATTTTGAAGCTGGGATTTTCCTCGATGAGTTTTGTGAACATCATTGTTGCGGGCAGATAGCATTTGTGGGAGACCTTTTCAAATACCTCCTTGTTCATCTCGTCCCAGACGAACTTTTCCCTTGACGGGTGCAGCCGAAACGGCTGGTGCAGTTGAAAATAAAATGTCGCTATCGGCATTTTCCACCTTTTTTCGACATTAATCGCAACCCTGGTCCGGCCGACGACGCGCTCCGAACGCAGCCGAACAGGTTTAACTAAACGAGCTATACAGCCCAAAGTGATTATAATCCATTGTCGCAAAAAACGCAAAGGAATTGGGCTTTGCGGGGACTTTGTTAAAATGGGGAAATTCAAAGAAGCAAACTCGCCGTGATATTTAAGAGCGGCATCATTATAGGCCTTTGCGGCGTCGATTGATGACACGTATTTTTATTTAGCCACAAAAAGGTACAAAAAAATTACCACAGAGGCCGCGAAGAACGCAGAAACAACTCGTTTATAATTGCTGATTGATGATTTCCGAAACGAGCCCTACGCTTCGCTTCGTGTGGGATGAGGAAAAGCAGAAAACATTATTTTGCGTTATCGTCGGCTTCGGCGGCGGGGATGCGGAATTTGTCTATAAGACGATTGAGCTGGCGGCGGTCGATGCCGAGGATTCTTGCGGCGGCGATTTTCCGGCCTTTGGTGTATTCGAGGGTCTGGTTAATGACCCTGCGCTTTACATCATCGAGAGTCGGCAACTGGTCTTTGGGATAAGAAGGCGAATCAGCTATTATGATTTCGAAAGGCATTACGGCGGGCTGGATTTCGGGGCCCTCGGTGAGGACGTAAGCACGCTCGATAGCATTGGCAAGCTCGCGGACGTTGCCGGGCCAGGCGTAGTTAATCAGAAGGCGTTTGACGGATTCGCTGAATGTTTTGGGCGGCTCGTTGTAGAAGGCCGACTGGCTTTTGAGGAAGTACTCGGCCAACTCGAGGATATCTTCTTTGCGATGACGAAGAGGGGGCACCTCAAGCCGAACAACATCGAGGCGGTAATAGAGGTCTGAGCGGAACGTACCCTTTTTGACCATATCCTGCAGGTCTTTGCAGGTAGCGCAGAGGACTCTGACATCGACGGGGAATGTTTTAGCAGAACCGAGGGGCGTTACATGGCGTTCCTGGAGAACGCGGAGGAGCTTTGCCTGAAGCTCGAGGGGAATTTCGCTTATTTCATCGAGGAAAATCGTGCCGCCATCGGCTGCCCTGAAGAAACCGAGCGTGCTGTCAACAGCACTTGTAAATGCACCTTTAACGTGACCGAATAACTGGCTTTCGAACAACTGGCCTGTAAGGGTAGTGCAATCGACGGGGACAAAAACGCGGCGGGCGCGGCTGCCCGATGAGTGAATTTGGCGGGCGACCATTTCCTTGCCGACGCCTGTTTCGCCTGTAATAATAACCGGACATTCGCGGGTGGCAATAGCCCTGATAACTTCCATTACGGAGTTGAACGCGGCGGAACTGCCGAGAAAATGATTATGTGTGCGAGTATAAAATGGCGGCATAGACGCAGAATCCTGCTGTCCGTGCTTGCCGCTTCCATCCTGGAAGCTTAGCTCTTTTGCGCCAGGAGGCACCTTGCGCGAACTTTCCTTCATTACTTATCGCCCCATCTCCAGTGCAGACACATTAACCCTTGCACCGCTGCAAAAACACGATTTTGGCGAGAATACCCTGCGTGAAGATGAGGGCACTCTCTCCCATTTCTTCTTCAATATCTTATTATACGTTACTTAAAGAGCAAAGTCAAAAGAATTATAGGACTTTTTGTTTTTTTAGCCCAGATTAAACGCGGAACAAGCAAAATTGGCATGATAGGCAAGTCGAAGCTTGAGGTCTAAAAGCAGCCCAAAAACAGCTAACTTCTTTTGCCACAAGAGGTTACGGCTAAAGGGCAGCGATTATTCAAGTGGATGGCAAAATAGAGGACAAGCGATGCTATTTTAAGGCCAAATTCAATATACTACAAAGCCCGTATGAAAACGGTCATTAGGCGGCAAAGGCCATCAGCCCCCTACTTACCAAGCAGTTCGAAGGGGGAAATATAATCCCCATGCTGCTGGGCGGCAGATTTGAAGCGTTTTCTGGCCTCGGCAAAGGTATCGAACAGAATTTTGGGAGTATCGGGAACTTTCTGGCGATAAACCTTCTCGACACGGTCGAGTTTGGCGAGGTTTTCGAGGACACGAATCGTGAACTGTTTTTCGTAATCGTCCTTTGTGAACTGGGTTTTGAGATGCTTTTTGAACAGCCGGGCCAGGTCCTCATATAAGGGTATAAAGCCGGTCGGCGTTTTGATTGCATCGACATCGCCATTGACGCGAAGCTCCGCCCAGAGAATCCAGACGAGCTTGTCTGCCATAGTATTGAGGTATTTGCCGTCTTTTCCACGGAGGAAGTAATTGACGGAGAAGATAAGGGGCGGCTTTTTGACGCCTTTGGCAAAATCGAGATTGATTTGGACATATTTGCCGAGCGGTATCGAAACGAAGTCGAGATTTGACATAAGATTGAATGTTCTGACACCCTGCTTGCCAAGAGTCGCTGCTGTTGTTTCCGATTCGAGGGCCGCGCCTTTGAGAATGATTCCTTCGTTCCAGTCGAAGGCCTGCTCAACCGGATTCCATGTGTCACTGTCACGTCCACCGTAAACCATGCCGCCGACGGGGACACCGTTGGGGTCATTGAGTGCGGGGTCGCAGTTGTCGAGGTCAGGGATGCTGAGGGTATAGCGGGCATTTTTGTGAGCGGGCGGGATGGGGTTGCCCTCGTCATCGGATTTACCGTTGAACCATGCGCCGGAGAAATTGGTGCCTTCGGGCGGTATTTCACAACCCATACCGAGCCAGTATGGTTTTTTATTCGCGTCGAGCAGGACGTTGGAGAATATTACCTCGGTCGGGCTTGTGAGGACTTTATAAATGACGGGGTCGTCATTTTCGCTGACGTCCTGGATGATGCCGAAGATGCCTTTTTCGACGTTGACAGCACGGATTTTGCCGTCTTTTTTGCGGAAATAGGCAATGTCATCGCCGACAATGGTTTGGCCCGGGAGCATCGAGGTTGAGGTTTTGCCGCAGGCGGAGGGAAATGCGCCGGTGAAATAAGTAACTCGCCCTTTTGGTCCGTGTGCGCCCATAACGAACATGTGTTCTGCGAGCCAGCCCTCTCGTGAGGCCTTCTGGATGGCGAGTCGCAGGGCGAGTTTTTTGAGGCCCATGGTGTTGCCGCCGTATTGCGTATTGACGGAATAAACCAATTCTTCTTCGAGGTCGATATAAACGCGGCGAAGATTATAGTTTTTGCTGATGCCGTTTTCGAGCTCACCTTCGGAGTGGAGAAACCTGAAAAAACCGTGGTTTTCGCCGAGTTTTTTGAACTGTTCGTAGCCGGGGCGATAGAGAAGCGATTCGCTGTGAACGACATAGGGCGAGTCGGTAATCTGGAGGCAGGGAATCGTGAAATCGCAGTTGACGGGACCGAGTGTCCAAAAAGCGATAATCATTTCTCTGCCTGTCATAATGTTTTTAAGGAGGTCGCGAATTTCTTTGGTGCCTGCCTGTTTTTCGACGGATTTGAGCGATTCGCCGAGCGATGAGCCAGCGGGCAGGAGGTATCTTGTGCTGAAGGTATCGCGTCCCTGGTCGTTGATGCCGTCGAAATGGCAGGTGTGGCCCTTGATGCCGAGGGGAATTTCCTCGCCGTTTTTGACGGCAAGGGCGCGGATATGCGCTACGTCCTCCGGCGAGTCGGTGCAGACATAGACAGAAGCCGGATTTGTCAGCTCGATAGCGTCTGCGATGAAATGGTGCATCTTAGGGTGGTCAACCGCAACTAATCGGTCATAGTGTTTGCCGTTAACCCTGTTTTTTAAAATATCTTTTACTTCACCAGCCATAGTGCCTCCATAGCGTTTTTTAGTTCAAAAAATCGAAGGAGTATAAACCGCGCTCCTGCAGGCCGTCAACTTAAATTTTCTTCGAAAAATGGATTTAGGGTGCGATTCGAGTTTGCAGGTAAAGCCACTTGTGGAATATAAACCCGTAGGAGTTGCCATCAAAATAGCTTTACGGGGTGGGTGTAATTTGTAATGAAGCCCCAATTGTTGTTAATATGGGGGTTTCTATCCCAAGTATCTTGGTTAATTTACTTGATTTTGGGTAATCGCTGTTATATAATAAACAGGGGCTTGGGGAGAGTGTTATTATAGGGCCACACCAGAAGAAGGTGGAATTAGATTCGCATTAGGAGTAGTGGTGCGTCGTTTTTTTACTAACCAATAAGGAAAGGGTGAGAGAATGAGAAGAATAGTTGTAGCATTGGTACTGTTGGGAATCGGCGTTGTTTCGGCGTCTGGCTCCCAGCAAATGGCAATATGGGATTTTGGTCCCAACGCCGCCGGTTACACCACAAATCCAACGGCTGAAAACCTGGTTGTAGCGCCGACATTAGTGCTTTCGGGCGGAACACTTGACCCGGACGGCAAGGACGGCGTGGCATACACGGACGCAGCGGGCGTTTTACATGCAGCGGGTCAGTCGGCAGGATGGGATGAGATAAAGGTAAGCGGCGACAACGCCAGATGGATTGTTACTCTCAATACGACCGGCTGGACCGATATCGGCTTGCGATTCGATTACAAAGCGTGGAGCTCCAAGACCAACTCATTCGATATTGATTATCGGCTCAATGACACGGATGCGTGGACAAATATATTGAACAATACACCAATCACCGGAGGAAGTTCAGGATTCCTCAGTTTCTCGTATTCACTTGCCAGCTTAGACGCTATTGAGAACCAGTCGGTCGTAGAGCTGCGGTTCAATGACTTCGACAACCATGGCAGTGGCAAATTGGCGTTCGATAATTTTGAACTGACTGGGACACAAATTCCTGAGCCGGCAACAATTGGATTGTTCGGGCTCGGTATTACGGCAATTATCCGCAGACGCCGGAAATAGCCCGTTTATACATTCACGACGGAACCTGCCGCGTTACGCGCGGAAGGTCGTTGTAATTGTTTGCGCATCGTGGTAGCATCTGTATCATCGTGGTATTCGTAATAAGCGATACTGATATGTCCGGAGAATTAAGCGATGGGAATAAAGAATTTAGAATTGAGAATTGAGAATTCAAAATCACATCTCCTGATTTGTAATTCCAAATTCCTGATTTTTATCTGTGTAATTTGTGTTTGCGGCATCTGCCAGGCCAGCGGGTTGGAGGGGATGGAGAAATCGGTAGTGATGATACGCAGCGCGGGGCAGGAATTCGATTTTGTAACGCCGTGGAAGCCGAAGGCGATTGCGCAGGGAGTGGGGTCGGGGTTTATCATCGGGGATAATAAAATACTGACCAACGCGCACAACGTGAGCAACAACAAATACATTGAGCTTCAAAAAGAAGGCGTGGCGAAACGGTATCCCGCGAAGGTGGCATTCATCGGGCACGACTGCGATTTGGCGTTACTGGCGGTTGAAGACAAGAGCTTTTTTGATGACACAAAAGCGCTTGAGCTGGCGGAACTGCCGAGCGTAAACACGGCGGTCGAGACATACGGATTCCCGATGGGAGGCAGACGCATATCCGTAACAAAGGGCATCGTCTCGCGGATACAGGTGGACACATATTCGCACACGGGGACGGATTCGCACCTTGTGATTCAGACGGACGCGGCGATTAACCCGGGTAACTCCGGCGGGCCTGTTATACAGGACGGCAAGGTTGTGGGCGTGGCGTTCCAGGGGCTGAGGCAGGCGGATAACATCGGGTATATGATTCCGACGACAGTGATAAGGCATTTCCTGACAGACATAAATGACGGCAAATACGACGGGTTCGGGTCATTAGGCGTGATGCGGTACCCTGGGCTGCATAACCCGGCATACAAGGATTATCTTAAAGTGCCGGCGGACCAGCAGGGTATAGTTGTGATTGATACGATAATGCACAGCTCGGTCGAATCGATTTTGAAAACGGGAGATGTGCTAACGCAGATTGACCAGTACGCAATCGACAACGACGGGAGAGTGGAAATATACGGGTTGAAGCTCGATATGTCGGAGGTCGTGGAAAGCAAACAAATAGGACAAACGGTAGAGCTTGCATTTTACCGCGACGGGAAACTTACAAAAGCAACGGCGACGATTGCGCTGAACAGGCCTGTTTTCGAATTCGCGAGGCAATACGATATCGAGCCGGAATACGTTTGTTTCGCGGGGCTTGTTTTTGTGCCTGCGACACGCAATTATCTTGAAACATGGGGAGCTGAATGGATTAAAGATGCGCCGTTTGAGCTGCGGTACCTGTTCCGGGATTCGATGAAGCTAAACGAGGACAGGGCAAGAAAGGAATACGTGGTGCTTTCGGAGATAATGCCGGATGAGATAAACGCGTATGCGGGTGAATTCACGAGCCAGGTGGTCGAGAGCATAAACGGGACAACAATCGAGGGGCTTGCGGACGTGTGGAAGGCGTTCGATAAGCCGCCTGAGGGTTATTACACGATTACGTTTATGGGGATTGACCGGCCGCTAATACTGGACGCAAAAGAGGCGCACGCACAGCAGGCGAAAATACTCACAAAATATGATATACCGCAACAGACGATGCTGCCTTCGACTGGTTCCAATAAGAGGGAGGTGCAGCAATGAGAATGAATTTAGAATTAAGAATGAAGAATGAAGAACTTAGAATTATGAGATGTGACCCCAGAGTTTTAATTCTACATTCTAAATTATTAATTTCACTTTGTGTCTTTGTGTCTTTGTGGTTGGCGGGAACATCGGCGAGAGCGGGAGAGGACCAGACGCGCGAGGCGATGAAGGGGTCGATTGTATATCTGGAGATTTCATCATACGGGTATGACCAGATACGGCCGTGGAAGAATACAGAGGTTCAGCAGAAAAGCGGAGTTGGCTGCGCGACAGGGCCATACCAGGTGATAACGCCAGCGTGGAACCTGACGGACGCAAAACTAATCCAGGCGAAAGTGTCGGGACAAAACGAATATATACCGGCAACGATAAAGACAATCGATTACGAAATGGACCTTGCGCTGCTGGAGCTCGAGCCCAACGCGATGAAAAAACCGTTGAAGCCAATAAGATTCGAAGACAAGTTTCAGCGGGGAGCGAAGCTGAACTATTACTGGCTCAACGCGAACGGAGAGATAACCACGGGACAGGGATATATGGACCGGGCGGAAATGGCGCGTTCGACGGTTTCATACGAATATTTTTTGAATTTGATAGTTACGAACACATCGCAGGAAACGGGCATAGGGCAACTTTACTGCGAGGTCTCAATGCCTATAGGAATCGCCTGCTGGAACGACGGCACCAACAAGGCGGGGCTTGTGCCGGCGGCGATAATCAACAACTTCCTTGCCAGGGCGAAGGACGGCAACTATCCCGGAGTGCCTGCAGTAGGGTTCACGACCGAATCACTTCTGGACCCGACGACGCGAGCGTATCTCAAGATGCCGGCGACGATGAAAAACGGCGTGCAGGTTGCGAGCGTGTATAACATAGGCACGGGCAGCCCCTCGACTTCGCTTGGGACAGGCGATTCGCTGAAGGCGGGCGACGTGATTCTCACAATCGACAGTAAAGAGATTGACGCATACGGCAAATTCCAGTACCCGGCATACGACCGCATAATGTTCCATCATTTAATCACAAGCCACAAAGTCGGCGACGATATTGTTTTTGATATATGGCGCGACGGGGCTAAACAGCAGTTGCACGTACAGGCGAAAAATTTCGGCGTTGGCGAAATGCTTGTCCCCTACTACGAATACGGAGAGCAGCCGGAGTACGTGGTTACGGGCGGATTTGTTTTTCAGAAGCTGACGAGGCCATTCATGACGAACTGGGGCAAGGACTGGGAAGGCAAGGTTACGCCTCATTTGCTGCATTACTTCAAGGATATGGCGTTTAAGCCGACGGCCCAGCGAAGGGAGATTGTAATACTGAGCTATGTTTTGCCCGCGCAGATAAACCTCGGTTATACCGACCTGGCCCAGATTGTCGTGAGCAAATTTAATGGTATGCCCATCAGCCGATTAAGCGACATCGTCATGGCACAGAAGCTAAACCCGGGCGCAAAATACGACGTCGTGGAATTCGAGCTGGATAACCCGACAGTGGTTATACCGCGTCAGCAGTTGCCACAGGCGGACGCGATGATTGCGACGAGTTACGGGATTCGCAAGGCGGTAAACGTTAAACAATAAAAATAAAATAAGGACGTGCAATATGTGTCAGACCTGCGGATGTTCGCCCTGCGAGCTATGCGGGGCGCCGATAGAGGACGGGGTTTGCAGCGGTTGCGGCGAACCGGCGGAAGAATGTGTCTGCATACCAAAGAAAGAGTAAAAGACGGAAGACCCTCCTTCGCTAATGCTACATAGGGCAAGCAGACGACTGAGGACCGAAGACGGCGAGAGATAGCGTTTCTTCGCTAAGGGAAAGCAATTCAATTTCATTGACAGTATTTCGTTCACCGGTTACCTTATTTGACTTATGAAAGTTCTATTAAGCTGGCTTAAGGATTATGTTGATATCGAGCTCTCGGCACTGGAGGTCGCGGAGATTCTAAGCAATCGCGGGTTCCCATACGAGGGTATCGAGCAGCTCGACAATGACGCGATAATCGATGTTGAGGTAACGAGCAACCGGGGCGATTGCCTTGGGTATATCGGCGTCGCGCGAGAGCTTGCCGCGGCGACGGGTAAGAAATTGAAACTGCCGAAGGTCGAATTGGCGGAATCATCGAAGCCAGCGTCGGAATTCGCGAGCGTTGAAATTTGTGAGCCGGGGCTGTGCCCGCGTTATACGGCTCGAATCATCGAGGGAGTCAAGGTTGGACCGACGCCTGACTGGATGCGCAAACGGCTTGAGGCAATTGGGATGCGGAGCGTCAATAACGTCGTTGACGCGACGAACTACGCGATGATGGAGACGGGCCAGCCGCCGCACGCATTTGATTACAAAAAATTATTTGGCGGAAAGATAATCGTCAGAAAGGCAAACGCAGGCGAGCAAATCATCAGTATCGACGGCTCGAAATGCGAATTGACTCCCGATATGCTCGTAATCGCTGATTCGAAATATCCGGTGGCGGTGGCGGGTGTTATGGGAGGACTTGATACGGAAGTAAGCGACGCGACAACGACAGTATTGCTTGAGGACGCATTTTTCTCGCCATTGAGCGTGAGGACAACGTCACGCAATTTGTCGCTGCCTTCGGAGGCGGCGTTTCGGTTTTGCAGAATCGTGGATATCGAAAATATCGACTGGGCATCGAAGCGAACCTCTCAATTGATGATTCAGGTATCGGGCGGCAAGGCAGCCAAAGGCGTTATCGACGCATATCCGGGAAAGCCAAAACCAAAACAGGCGACGCTGCGGTTGGCGCGATTGAAAAAACTGCTTGGTATCGATGTACCGAACAACACGGTAATCCAGATTCTGACAAGATTGGGTTTCCAACCACAGCAAAATGGCGAACAGATAATCTGCTCGGTGCCAACGTGGCGAAGCGATGTTTACCGTGAGGCGGATTTGATTGAGGAGGTCGCCCGCGTATATGGTTACGACAAGATACCAACAGAAAACGCGATAACGATTGAGGTTTCGCCGACGGATACACGCAAAAAGACAATCGACGCGATAGGGACATACCTTACGGGATGCGGCTTTTACGAGACGGTAACAATCAGCTTCATCGACAGCAGGGACGTGGAGCTATTCGCTCAAAACGAAGATAAACGGCACTTATCAGTCAAGGACGTTACGAGAACGGGAACGAATCTTCTCAGGCAAAGCGTTTTGCCTTCACTGTTTGGCGTAATCAAGACCAATCACAACGTAGGCAACACCCCCTGCCGGCTTTTCGAGATAGCAGACACATATATCCCGGCAGAAGCAGGAAAATTACCCATTGAAAAGACACGCCTGACGATTACCTGCGACAGCGATTTCAGGGACATCAAGGGCGTTGTCGATGGGCTTTTGAAAACTTTAGCAGCGGACGCGGTGGTCAAATTTGAGCCCTGTGAAATTAACTGGGCACAGGCGGGCGTAAAAGCCATCATCAACAACAAGCAAGTCGGCTTAGTCGGTATGGCGTCGCAGCAAGTCCTTGATAGATTCGATTTCAAACACACAACGATTTGCGGAGCGGAGTTAGACCTCGAACAATTACTCTCGCTTCATGCCGGCTCAATAAAAGTGAAGCAATTGCCCAAATTCCCCGCGATAAAACGAGACCTGTCGCTATTGGTAAACGAGGACGTTGTCTGGGCGAATATCGAAGCCGGCGTAAATAAGAAGGCCCCTGCTGAATTAGAGGAATTGCAGTTTGTTGATATATTCCGCGGCAAAAGCATACCCGAAGGCAAAAAGAGCGTAACGCTTTCATTATGGTTCCGCGACGCAGATGGTACACTGACCCACGAGACGGTTGACGGCTTCCAGGCCAACATTCTAAAATCGCTGACTGAATCCATTGGCGCAGAATTGCGAACAGCGTAACTTCAAAAATTGCTGCAAAAAAGCGCAAAATGTTTTAGATGCGGATAAAAGCATACCCTACAATTAAAACAATAGAACACCAAGATTTTACTTTGTGTCTTCGTGCCTTCCGGCATAAGCCGTCCCTTGCGGGAGTGGTAAAAAATCAGTAAAATTCTATCTCCGCCACAGGGCGGATAATCTGTGGCTTTGGTGTTTTTGGAGAAGAAACGAATATGGTGAAGGCGAACGCGATAGTAGCACAATCGGGGGGGCCGACGTGCGTAATCAATTCGAGCGTGTGCGGGGTGATTCAGGAGGCGGCGAAAACGAAAAAGATAGGCAGGGTATTGGCGGCACACGATGGCATATTAGGTGTTTTGAAAGAAGGGATATTTGACGTATCGGCAGAGAAGGCATCGGTAATCGAAGCATTAAAGCGGACACCCGCGGCGGCGATGGGGTCGTGCAGATACAAACTCAAATCCTTAGACCAGGCACAATCGGATTTCGACCGGGTGCTGGATGTCTTCAAGGCGCATGAGATACGATATTTTTTCTACGCGGGCGGCAACGACTCGATGGATACGGCGGACAAGGTGAATAAATTAGCGGCGCAACGCGGCTATGAGCTTGTCTGCATCGGGATACCGAAGACGATTGATAATGACCTGGCATATACGGACCATTGTCCGGGATTCGGGAGTGTGGCGAAATACGTGGCGACCTGCGCAATGGAGGCTGGGCGGGACAATGAGGCGTTATCGACTTTCGATACGTGCAGCATCGTTGAGGTGATGGGAAGAAACGCCGGATGGATTGCGGCGGCATCGGGATTGGCGACAAGAGAACCACAGGACGCGCCGCATCTTATTTATATGCCCGAAGCGGTGTTTACGTTTGAGCAGTTAGTCAGGGACGTTAAAGAAGTTTACAGGGAATTCGGCAGAGTGTTTATCATCGTGGGCGAAGGACTCAAAGACGAGAAAGGCAATTACATTACCGCGGAAACCGCAGGGTTCGGCAATGACGCCTTCGGGCACGCGCAACTGGGCGGGGTGGCGGAGATGCTGAAAACGATAATCGAAAAAGAGGCGGGGATAAAGGCACGCTGGAATAAATTAGGGACACAGCAAAGAAGCGCGATGCACTTCGCGTCGCTTACCGATATCAACGAGGCATATATGTGCGGTAAGCATGCGGTGAAGGCGGCGATGAGCGGGGTCAACGGGAAAATGATAACCTTAGTGCGTGAAAAAGGCGCGAAATACAAGTGCACAACGGGGTTTGCGGAACTGAAAGACGTGGCAAACGGGGAAAAAAAAGTGCCGAAGGAGTTCATAAACGAAAAGGGCAATCATATTACCGAGGCGTGTCGCAAATATATCGGGCCATTGATTAAAGGCGAAGCGCCGATAACGGTCGGAAAAGATGGATTGCCTGTTTATGTGCGGTTAGCAAAAAAATGGGTGGAGAAGAAACTGCCGAGTTATCTATGAATTTGGGCAAATATTCATTCGGGATTGGAGACAGGTTCAGCAGACAGGGCAAGGCACAACTGGCGGCGATGATTGAGGCAGGCAAGGCCGGCGTCGAGGTAACACCTGTCTGGAACAAGTCGCATCGCGAGCATACGATAATCGGAACAAAGCCGGCGGCGGTTCGCGCGGAGGCGGATGAGGCAATGAAAGCAATGCTTTGGGAAAAAGCGTATTTCGTTGACGCAGACCATATAAATCTCGGTAACGTTAGCGGGTTTATTAAATATAGCGACTTTTTTACGCTTGATGTCGCCGATTTTATAGGTCAGTCGACAGAGAAGGAAAATATTGATAACTTTATCGACGGATGCGTCAAATATATCGACGGTTTGTCCGTGCCTGGGATTGAAGGGAACCTGATTGCTACTGAGGATTCAGTGAGGGCGATAGCGAACAAGTACCTGTGGGCGGTGAAAGAGGCGAGCCGATTATACAGGCACATCGTACCCAAAAAAGGCGTGGGAAATTTCGTTGTCGAGATGTCAATGGATGAGACGGATACGCCTCAGTCGCCCGTGGAACTGTTTTTCATTCTGGCCGCCGCGGCACAGGAAAAAATTCCTGTCCAGACGATTGCACCGAAGTTTTCAGGCAGGTTCAACAAGGGAGTCGATTACGTCGGCGACATCGAGCGGTTCGCGAGGGAATTCGAGCAGGATTTGGCAGTCATTGCGTATGCGGTTGAAGAGTTTGGTCTGCCTAAGAACCTCAAATTGAGCGTTCATTCAGGCAGCGACAAGTTTTCAATATACGCGGCGATGAACAAGGCCATCAGGAAATTTGACGCGGGGCTTCACGTCAAGACGGCGGGGACAACGTGGCTTGAGGAGCTTGCGGGGCTGGCGATTGCGGAAGGCGAGGGGCTGAGGGTTGCGAAACAGATTTACGCGGAGGCATTTTCACGGATGGATGAGCTGACGAAGCCATACGCTACGGTGATTGATATCGATAAGAGCAGGTTGCCGAGTCCTGAAGTGGTCGCGGAGTGGAACGGGAAGCGATTCGCGGAGGCGCTGCGGCACGACCAGTCCTGCGGACGATATAATCCGGATTTGAGACAGCTTTTGCACGTCGGGTACAAGGTCGCGGCGGAAATGGGAAGAGAATTTACCGATGCGGTAGCTAACTGTGAACGTATAATCGGGCCGAATGTAACTGAGAATATTTATCAGAGGCACATTAAGCCGATTTTTATCGACTAAATTCGGGGATAAATTATGAAAGCGTTATTTGATTTGACGGGTAAAGTGGCGGCGGTAACAGGTGCGGGCGGGGTGCTTTGCAGCCAAATGGCGAAGGCACTGGCCTGCGCGGGGGCAAAAGTCGCGGTGATGGATTTGTCTTTAGAAGCGGCAAAAAAAATCGCGGATGAGATAAATGAAGACAGCGGACGGAGGACAGAGGACAGAGCAATCGCGGTGAAGTGTAACGTATTAGACAAACGACAATTGGAGGCAGCGAATAAAAAGATTGTCGTGAAGTTCGGTAAGGTGGATATCCTGATAAACGGCGCGGGCGGCAATAAAAAAGACGCGACGACGTCGGAGAATTTGGCGTTTTTCGATTTGCCAGCGGAGGCGATTCGCGGGGTATTCGAGTTGAATTTTATGGGGACACTGCTGCCCTGCCAGGTATTCGGCAAAGAAATGGCGAAGAAAGGTTCGGGAGTGATACTGAACGTATCGAGTATGAACGCTTTCAGGCCTTTGACCAAGATTTGCGGGTATTCGGCTGCGAAGGCGGCGGTGAGCAACTTTACGCAGTGGTTGGCGGTGCATATAAATCAGAATTACTCGAAGGATATACGGGTTAACGCGATTGCGCCGGGGTTTTTCGTGACGGAGCAAAACAGGTTTTTGATGACTGATGAAAAAAGCGGGAAACTGACGCCCCGTGGAAAGAGTATAATCGAGCATACGCCGATGGGGCGATTTGGCAAGCCGGAGGATTTGGCGGGGACGGTGCTTTGGTTAGTGAGCGACGCGGCGAAGTTTGTTACCGGGGTTGTTGTGCCGGTGGATGGCGGATTTTCGGCGTTTAGCGGAGTATAACTTTTACGGGAAGCATAAACGTCTGATGTGGAAGGGTCTCGACATTTATATTTGAAAGGTCAGGCGATAAACTATGGCTGAAACTTTTATGTCCGAAGATTTCCTGCTTCAAACAAAAACAGCCCGTATTCTATATCACGAGTACGCCGAGCAGATGCCGATATACGATTACCATTGTCATTTGCCGGCCAAATTGATTGCCGAGGACTATAAGTTCAAAAATCTAACCGAGGCGTGGTTGGCGGGCGACCACTACAAGTGGCGGGCAATGCGAACCAACGGAATCGACGAGAGATACTGCACGGGCGAAGCGACCGATTTTGAAAAATTTCAAAAATGGGCCGAAACCGTTCCGAAGACAATCCGCAACCCGCTGTTCCACTGGACCCATCTGGAATTAAAAAGGACATTCGGCATCGCCGAGGAGCTCCTCAATCCTGATACCGCAAAAGAAATCTACGATAAATGCAGTCAAATGCTGCGTTCGCCGGAATTTTCCTGCCGGAATCTGCTGCGAAAGGCAAATGTGGCGTGCGTCTGCACCACCGATGACCCGACCGATACCCTTGATTTCCATAAAAAACTCAAGGCCGACAAGTTTGAAATACCAGTTCTGCCCTGCTGGCGACCTGATAAAGCGATGGCTGCGGAGAATACCGACGCATTAAACAAGTGGATTGATGCACTGGCTGCCGCGGCTGATATTGATATTATAGTCGATTATCGCGACTACATCAAGGCGTTGAGAAAAAGACATGAATTTTTCCATATAAACGGCTGCAGGATAAGCGACCACGGACTTGACACCCCTTACGCCTCGGACTTTACCGGGTTGGGGCTTAAAAAGATATTTGCCGCGATTCGAGCAGGCAAAAAAATCAAGGAAGAAGACGTTCTGATTTTCAAATCGGCGATGATGTATGAATTCGCTCTAATGGATTACGAAAAGGGCTGGGTTCAGCAATTACACCTGGGCGCACTGCGGAACAACAATACGCGAATGGTTAAAACAATCGGTCCCGACACGGGTTTCGATTCAATCGGCGACTTTGAAATCTCGCGCCCATTGGCCAGGTTCCTCGACAAGCTCGACTGCATTAGGAAACTTCCCAAAACAATACTTTACAATCTTAATCCGGGAGATAACGAGCTTATCGCCGCGATGGCGGGCAACTTCCAGGATGGTTCCTGTCCCGGCAAGATTCAGTTTGGCTCGGCCTGGTGGTTCCTTGACCAGAAAGACGGGATGCAAAGGCAGATTGAAGCCCTTTCGAACCTGGGGCTTCTCAGCCGGTTTGTAGGAATGACGACCGATTCAAGAAGTTTCCTGTCTTATCCGAGGCACGAGTACTTCCGTAGGATATTGTGCAACATTCTTGGTAACGACATTGAGAACGGACTAATACCTCCCGATATTGAATTGCCTGGCGGTATGGTACGGGACATCTGTTACAACAATGCGCGTAGTTATTTTTCAATGCAGACGAATGAATAGCCAGAACCACTAACGGAGATTTTTTTGTGACGGACGGCCAAACGGATAAAGAAGTGACCGCGTTATCGGTCGGCTGGACGCGCTGGGGTATCTGTGCGCTGCTGTTTTTCGCCACCACCCTCAATTATATCGACCGGCAGGTCATCGGTATTCTCAAGCCGGAACTGTCAAAGCATTTCGGCTGGAACGAAATCGATTACAGCAACATCGTTACCGCCTTTCAACTCGCTTATGCCTTCGGCTACGCCGGCGCCGGCCGGCTCATAGACCGGATGGGCGTCAGATTAGGGTACGCCCTGGCGGTCTTTTTCTGGAGTTTGGCTGCGATGGCACACGCCCTGAATAAGTTCATCCCTCCCGAAGCGAAACTGGGCGACTGGCTGTCATCGGCATCACACACCACGCAAAGCTGGCTACTGGTGATTCCCGTAACGGTGCTCGGATTCAGCGCCGCCCGTTTCGCACTGGGGCTGGCTGAAGGCGGGAACTTCCCCGCGGCAATCAAAACGGTCAGCGAATGGTTTCCCAGGAAGGAACGGGCGCTGGCCACGGGCATTTTCAACGCGGGCAGCAACGTCGGTGCGCTGGCTGCGCCATTGATGGTACCATGGCTGACGGTCAAGTTCGGCTGGCCAATGGCGTTTTTGGTCACCGGTTTGCTGGGCTTCTTGTGGCTTGCGGCCTGGCAACTGTATTATCGAAGCCCGGAAAAACATCCGCGTCTTTCTGCGAAAGAACTGGCTTACATCCGCAGCGACCCGCCAGACCCCGTTGTTAAAATTCCCTGGTTGACATTACTGCAATATCGCCAGACATGGGCATTTGTAGTGGGAATGTTTCTCAGCGGGCCAATATGGTGGTTCTGGTTATACTGGGTTCCGGATTTCCTGCACAAACAACACGGATTGAACCTGATTCAGTTAGGCCCGCCGCTGGTGGTCATTTACCTGATGACGGATGTGGGCAGTATCGCCGGCGGGTGGTTCTCCTCGTGGCTCATCAAGCGTGGCTGGACGGTAAACGCTGCCCGCAAAACAGCTATGCTGGCCTGCGCGATATGCGTCGTTCCGGTGTTCACGGCATCGAGTACCTCACATCTGTGGGTTGCGACTTTACTAATCGGCCTGGCGGCTTCGGCACACCAGGGATTCTCGGCAAATCTCTACACGCTCGTCTCCGACACTGCGCCGCGTCAGGTAATCAGCTCAATCGTGGGCATCGGCGGTATGGCTGGGGCAATCGGCGGCATGTTCATTGCCAAGCTCACCGGGTATATTCTCGAATGGACGGGCCAGTATCATATATTGTTTGCCATAGCGGCCGGAATATATCTGGTAAATGTGCTTATCATCCACGTAATAAATCCACGTCTGGAACCAATGGAATTCGCTGCCCCGCAGGTAGCATAGGCACTTGAACAAGTGGGGTAAAAAGATTAGCGTATAGCAGATAGTTTTGAGTGTTTAGTTTTGAGTTGTTTGAGATTGTTTCGGTCTCGATACTTCAGCGTTATTCCGGGAAGGTAAAAAAACAGTGTGAATCAGTGTTAATCAGTGTCGAAGGAGTTTTAATGGCGGATGCAGCGGCAGCATTGAAGGAATTTAAAGTTACGAAAAAATTTTTCGTCGGGATTGATTCGGACGGTTGCGTATTCGATACGATGGGGATAAAACAGCGGGAGTGTTTCTGCCCGTGGACGGTGGCGTGTTTTGGATTGCAGCCGGTGGCGGAGGCGGCAAGAGAATGCAGGGTTTTTGCGGATTTATTCAGTAAAACCCGTGGGGCGAACAGGCACAAGACGCTGAAAAAGATTTTGTCGGAATTGCTGCCGAATCACCCGCACGTTAAGGAGAGGGGATTCAAGGTGCCGCAACTGCCGCATTATTTCGCGTGGGTGGATGACCCGAAGAGCATCCTGAGCAATGACGGATTAAGAAAGGCGATTGAGGCGGCGAAAGACCCGGTGGTGAAGAAAGAATTAGAGCAGGCGCTGGACTGGAGCAAAAAGGTGAACCAGGCGGTAACGGATATCGTAAAGGGGATACCGCCCTTCCCGTATGTGCGGGAGAGTTTGGAGAAGATACAGCCGGCGGCGGATGTTATAGTGGTATCGGCAACACCTGGCGAGGCGCTTGTGCGGGAATGGCAAGAGCACGATATCGCCAAATACGTCGCGGTCATCGCGGGGCAGGAAATGGGAACAAAAGCCGAACATCTTGAATATGCGACGAAAGGCAGATACGATAAGAACCATGTCTTAATGGTGGGCGACGCCCCGGGCGACCTGAAGGCGGCAAAGGCAAACGAGACGTTGTTTTACCCGATAGTGCCCGGTAAAGAGACGGAGTCGTGGAAGCGGTTTTTTAATGAGGCATTTGACAGATTTCTCAAGGGACAGTTTGCAGGCGGGTATGAGCGGAAGCTGATAAATGAATTTGAGAATTCCCTGCCGGGCAAACCGCCGTGGGAAAAATGATTCGCCGTCTCCAGTAAGGGACGCCTTACGGCGGAGCACGCGGTAAAAAAGGTGTGATATGGTAATTGAGCGACAATATGCGGGCGGGGTAATAAGCAAAGAACAGATGCAGGAGGCGGTGGCGGAGTTTTTCGGGCGACGGAGATACTTCGGCAAAAGCATACTTGTTATCGTCCCGGATAATACCAGGTCCGGCCCCGTCGGCGGGGTGTTCAAAGCCATATTCGATTGCATCGGTAATGACGTAAAAAAATTAGACGTGTTAGTTGCGCTGGGGACTCACCCGCCGATAAGCGAAGAGCAAATTTGTGCTCGGCTGACGATGACGCCGGAAGAGCGCAACGGTAAATACAAGTCGGTAAAATTTTTTAATCACCAGTGGGATAACCCCGAGATGTTCAAATTCGCAGGCAAGATACACGCCGACAAGATTGAACGGCTGACCAAGGGGCTTTTCCGCGAAGAGGTTGAGGTCACGGTTAATAAACTGGTTTTTGATTACGATGAGTTTTTTATCATCGGGCCTGTATTTCCGCATGAGGTAGTTGGGTTTTCGGGTGGGCACAAATATATCTTCCCGGGCGTTGCGGGACCTCAAATCATAAACTTTTTCCACTGGCTTGGCGCAGTGATAACGAACCCCGCAATAAACGGCAACAAGTGGACGGCAACTCGCGAGGTCGTCGAAAACGCGGCATCATACATCAAAACGCCGCATACGCTTTTTGCGCTGGTGTCAAACAAGGAACAGGTCAAAGGCATATTCATCGGCGAATGTGTTGAAGCATGGGAAAGGGCGGCGGATTTGTCGGCGAAAGTGCATATCGTCTATAAGGACAAACCCTACAAGACGGTGCTGGGGATAGCGCCGAAGATGTATGACGAGATATGGACGGCGGGCAAGGTGATGTATAAGCTGGAGCCGGTGATTGCGGACGGCGGGACGCTGATAATTTACGCCCCGCATATCAAAGAGGTTTCGGTAACGCACGGCAAAACAATCGAGCAGGTCGGCTATCATACGCGAGATTATTTCCTCAAGCAGTGGGACAAATTCAAGGATTATCCGTTAGGGGCGATAGCTCACTGCACACACGTTAAAGGAATCGGCACATATAACAACGGCGTGGAAAAACCGAGAATTAACGTTGTTTTGGCAACGGGCATAAGCAGAGAGCGATGCCAGAAGATAAACCTGGGCTATATGGACCCGGAACAAATCGACATCGCAAATTACGAGGACAAGGAAGACAAGGGAATTTTAGTTGTTCACAACGCAGGCGAGACGTTGTATAGATTATCGGACGGGAGTATCCCGAGGATAAGGGAGTAAACACCTGGATTCCCGCTTCCTTCGACAAGCTCAGGACAGGTTTGCGGGAATAACAGATACATAGAAAGGAAATCATAAAATGACACAGGCAGATATCGCATTGGTCGGGCTGGCGGTAATGGGCGAAAACCTGATTTTGAATATGGAGAGCAAGGGGTTCACCGTAGCTTGTTACAACAGGACGGTTTCGAAGGTCGATGATTTTGTAAACGGGCGGGCAAAAGGCAAGAAGATAATCGGTTGCCGCTCAATCGAAGAACTAACGGCGAACCTGAAAAAGCCGAGGAAGGTAATGCTGATGGTCAAGGCGGGACAGGCAGTGGATGATTTCATCGAGCGGCTGCTCCCCTCTCTTGATAATGGGGACATAATTATCGACGGCGGCAATTCGCATTTCCCGGATACGATTCGCAGAACCAAATACGTGGAGAGCAAAGGCAAGCTGTATATCGGCACGGGCGTATCGGGCGGCGAGGAAGGCGCGTTGCGCGGGCCGTCGATTATGCCGGGCGGTTCGCCGGCGGCGTGGCCAAGCGTCAAACCGATATTCCAGTCGATTTGCGCCAAAACGGAGAGTGGAGAGCCCTGCTGCGAATGGGTCGGCGAAAACGGCGCTGGGCATTTCGTGAAAATGGTGCACAACGGCATCGAATACGGCGACATGCAGTTGATTTGCGAGACGTATCATTTGATGAAAGAAGGACTGGGTTTGAGCAACGCCGAGATGCACAAGGTTTTTGCCGAGTGGAACAAAAGCGAGCTGAACTCATACCTGATTGAGATTACGCGGGACATTCTCGCTTACAAAGACGAGCAGGGAAACGAGGTCATCGATTTGATACTGGATACCGCGGGGCAAAAGGGAACAGGCAAATGGGCGGTTATCGCTGCGCTGGATTCAGGTCAGCCATTAACGCTTATCGGCGAGGCGGTATTCGGGCGGTGTTTGTCGGCTTTGAAGGATGAACGGGTAAAGGCATCGCAGGTTTTGAAAGGCCCGAAGGCGCAATTCAAAGGGGACAAGGCAAAATTCATCGATGATTTACGAAAAGCGCTCTACGCGTCGAAAATAATAAGCTACGCGCAGGGTTATCAGCTTATGCACGCAGCGGCGAAGGAATACGGCTGGAATCTAAACTACGGCGGCGTCGCGCTTATTTGGCGAGGCGGGTGCATTATCCGCTCGGTATTCCTGGGCGAAATAAAAAAGGCGTTCGACAAAAATCCGAACCTCGAAAATCTTTTACTCGACCCGTTTTTCAGGAGAGCAATGACAAAGGCGCAAGTTTCCTGGCGGCGGGTTGTTACAACAGCAGTCAAACTTGGCATCCCAATTCCGGCAATCAGTGCGGCGATGGCGTTTTACGACGGCTATCGTCATGACCGACTGCCGGCGAATTTGCTGCAGGCACAGCGGGATTATTTTGGCGCGCATACTTACGAACGGGTAGATAAGCCAAGGGGCGAGTTTTTCCATACCAACTGGACAGGACGGGGCGGCGATACAAGCTCATCCGCATATACCGTTTAACCAGACCTGTTATTTGCGAAAAACAGCATCAAGGACTTTTATCCATTTCAGGGATAATCCGGAATATTTATGCTTTGTTCTTTTATTACCGGCGAACAAGGATAAAATAATTACGTATTGTCACGTAACAATTGACAGGTTTCAACGCAGGGTTAACCGGTTTGTAATGTGCTATTGCTGGAGGTATTTATGCGCACTGCAAAGATTCTCTTGGCATTTCTTGTTTTGGGATTAGTAATTGGCTGGCTTATCTGCTTTCTTGCGCCGCAATTGTGGCCCGAATACACCGCGGAGACCTTTATAAGGGTCCTGCCAGGCACAAAAAAGGGCTCGGTTGTTGCTCTTATCAGAAACAAAAACACTTTGGAATCTGTGATTGACAGGGATAAAATTCAGCAGACCTACTGGTTTGTGGAACTTGGCGAAACCAGAGATAAAAGATTAACAGCAGGTGTGTATGAATTGAAAAAGCGGTTTCGCGCCAAGGCAATGCAGGACGGAGACCTTATCAGGATTTCGATGACCTGTCGTGATGGCAAGGATGCCGAAACCTTGTTGAACGAATTGGCCGATACTTTTCTGAAAACACAACAAAGCGCAAAGCGAAAACAAATCGCAACTAATCTTATGTTCCTCGACGAAAATCTGACTCGCATTGAAAAAGACCTCGATTCGGCCGAAAGGACGCTGGATGATGCTCGTCGCAGATATGGTTTTACTGACCTGGAGCAACACGACTATCCCCACCCAATTACTGTCCGCCTGATACGCCTTCAGAACGAGGAGGATGATTGCGCCCTCGATATAAACCAGCTTCAAACTCATCGCGACGCGCTTATGGGCCAGCCGCAGCAGATTTCATCTCCCGGGAAGCCAGACCCGAATACGACCGCTGAGATAAAGGACCTGGAACTTAAAATAAAATTAATGCAAAGCCGACTGGCCGGACTCAGGAAAATGCGGGAAGAAACAGAGAAAAGAGAGGAAGAGCTGGTCACTGCCAGAGCACAATACGCTCAGAGACAGTTTATCAGAGATGACAGACGCAGAGCGATGGGTTCGGTTCGAGCGAAGATTGAAAAATTGAGGGTTCTCTCAGACAATGCTGACGTAGCGGGGCTGCAATTGGTTGACTATGCAAAAACGCCGTTGAAGGCGGATGTTTTGCCCTGGCAAATTCCTGTTCCCATAGCGGGAGGAACGGGTCTTCTTATCGGGATTATCTGCGCGTTATTAACCGGCAAGACAAGGAAACCTAATTAGCAGGATTAACTTTATAATCCTGAAGGTCAATCTTTGGGTTTCTGGTTGAAGAACCGCGAGTGGTTTTTCATAATGTAGGCCATTATGTCGGTCCTGCTGATGATGCCGACGAGTTTGCCATGGTTTAGAATGGGGACGCGACGGAAACTGTTATCAATCAGACAGTCGCAGATATCAAAAAGGGGTGTGTTCTGTTCAAACCCGATAACTCCGGCTGTCATGTACTCCTCCACCAGACCGGGTTTTGCGTTTGGGTCATAAAGCAGCTTGAGCATATCCTTTTCGGAGATAATGCCGAGCATGTTCATATATTCATCGACAACGGGCAAACCCGTGACATTTTTAGTGGCGAGTATTTCCATCGCCTCGTAAACCGGGGTTGACGTCCTGACGGTAAGCAGGCCGGATTTCATAACGTCTTTAGCAACAACTATGGCAGGGCAGGACATCGGGGCATCCTGTTGAACACGCGGCCTGAATTTATCTTTGTTGGCCCTGATAAGGTCGGCCCTGCTTATGATTCCGGCAAGCCGGCCCTGGCGCATCACCGGAACTCTTCGGAAGCTATTTTGCATAAGGCATCGGCAAACATCAACAAGAGCATCCTCTTCATCGAATGTGAATATTTTGGTTGTCATATAATCGCGGACGCAACCTTCGACGAACTCGGTATGGTAGAGCAGTTTAAGGACGTCTTTTTCAGAGATAAGGCCGACGAGACCTGATTCATCAACAACGGGCAGGCCGGTAACATTCTTTTTTACCATCAACGCGATGGCCTGGTAAACGGACGTTTTTTTATCTATTGTGGCCACGCCGTATTGCATTACGTCTTTTGCCTTTGTTTTTTCCTGCTCGCATTGAAGCGTCGCGGTTGCGTTCGAGTTATCCTCTGCAAAATATTCCGTCGTGGCCATCATTCAATTCCTTAATATAAGGTCAGGCATTTTATGCCCGTTAAATTCATAGTTTGGATTTTTGGCTGAAGAAATGCTCACGGTTCTGCATTATGTAAATAATAATGTCCCGTCTGCTGATAATGCCCGTGAGCTTTCCCTTTTCGAGAATCGGGACCCTGCGGAAATTGTTGTTAATAAAGCAGTGACAAACCTCGAAAAGCGAGTCGTCCCAGTCGAAACTCACCACTTCCCTTGTCATACAGTCCTGCACGAGACCCGGTTTGGCATCGGGGTCGCATAAAAGATTGATAAGGTCTTTTTCGGATACGATGCCCACGAGTTTCATCGAGTCATCCACGACAGGAAGGCCTGTGATGTCGCCCACGGCGATAAGCTCCATTGCCCTGTAAATAGGGCTGTGCCTGCTGACAGTGAGCAGGCCGCAGGTAATAACGTGCCTGGCGAGGAGAAAATTGGGGTGGGCCATTGTTGTGTCATGTGGCACAGCGGGTCTGAATCTGTTTTTGTTTGCCCTGATAAGGTCGGCTCTGGTTATGATGGCGACGAGTTTGCCGTTGCGCAATACAGGGACTCTGCGGAAATTATTGCTCATCAGGCACCGGCAGATATCAACAATGGTATCTTCCTCGTCAAAAGTCAGAACATCCGTCGTCATATAATCGCCGACGCACCCGCCGATAAATTCGGTATCATAAAGAAGCCTCAAGACGTCTTTTTCGGAAATAATCCCGCGAAGCCCCGTGTCGTCAACCACGGGCAACCCGGTGATATTGTGCTTGACCATCAGGTCTATAGCGTCATAGACGGAGGCGTTTTTATTGATTGAAACAACTTCGTATTGCGAGATATCTTTGGCTTTGGTTATTTCGCCGGTCGCTGACTGCGTTGTCGCGATGTTCGCAAAATTATCGACACTTAAGTGGCCCTTGGTCGCCATAATGCTTCTCCTTGCAAATTTTCAAAATCGGCGATTCCGGAATTAATACTCCGGCAATACATTGCCTTCTGGTTCCCCAATTCCGTTACCCAGGACCATACTTAAAAATTCCCTGATGGTTTATCGGCTCGAAAAAGAGCTGGCTTTATCGCTAATTTACTGTCTGTGATGGGATTTAAGCAAAGATTAAAGGACGTTGTATTCGGCCAAAGGCGCCGCCGCCGTGATGGAGTAAATCAGCCGGCAAGTTGACTTAAATAGAATCTTCGTGTATATTCCGGCAAGCAAAAAAACCTGTTTTGAGGATATTTATATAGGACCTCTTATGGATTTGTTCTGGAAAATAATGATAGCGGCTGCGGCGCTTGTCGCTATCGGCTGGATTGCGTACGGAATATGGGAATGGCGTGAACGCAAGCTCGAAAAAGAAAGGCCAAAAGTCAGGTCTGAGAAATACCAGCAGGCATCAAATTCGGTCGCGGATTACGCCAAGAAGCTGGCCGAATTCAAAAAGCCGACATATAAACGTGAAGACGCCCCCCCCACAGACACCAGACCGCCCCAAGAATAAACGTCAACAGCAGGATACTTTGCAACGTAGCTCGATTAATCTTTAGCGGCTTTAGCGTCGTGAATGGCCGGTACAGGTTTAAGATATTCGAACAACTCGAATACCTCCCCCGACGCCCCCGTAAAAAAAGCTATCCTGACACCGCCCATCATGTTCGGGTCATCTATAATCGGAGTGGAGAAGCTGACTCCTTTGGCTTTGAGCTTGGCGACAACAGTGTTGATATCCTTGACCTCAATGGCAATATGGTCGATAGGGCGCGATGCTCTCGATTTCATTTGGTTAGCATCATCCGGCTCAAGAAGCTCGATTATGCACGAGCCTCGGCGAACCAGCCCAAAACCATACCCCGAATCCAGATGTGTCCTGTGAACCACTTCAAAACCGAGCGTATCAGTATAAAAAGTCAGCGCCTTGGACATATCACTCGTAAACACGCATATATGCGCAAGACCGTTTATGTCGGGAATATTAGTGTCTTTAGCGTTTGCGAATGAGGGTTTATTAGTAATTGCCATAGTTATAACCACCATAAAAATAACAATAAAATCGTTCACGTTCCGTCTTGTGCGCATCCGGGCAACTCTTTCAAAAAAGGTATGCGGCTTAACGATTCGGGAACACAATTTATGCGATTGAATCATAACTTATGATTTTCTGCGTATAAAAAGGTCCCGCTTTTAGGGCGGGACCACAGGTTTTTCGTTCGGCAAACCGTTTTAGGAAGGTTTAACGTCTGTCGCTTCCGGGCCTTTCTTGCCCTGAGCGAGAGTGTATTCCACCGCCTGACCTTCTTTTAGCGTCCTGAAGCCCTCGGCAGCAATCTTGGAGTGATGAACAAACACATCCTCGCTGCCGTCGTCGGGAACGATAAAACCAAAACCTTTTTTCTCATTGAACCATTTTACTTTACCTGTAGCCACGTGTTTCTCCTTTTAACCCATACCGCCGGCTCCTCGCTGTTTCGCGAAGGCGCTTTTGCGAGGATTGTTTAAAAGCGCCCTTTACACGGTGACAAAATAGCTTAAGACCTTTTGTAATTCAACAACTTTTTTAAGGTTTTTTTTGCTTTTCAGGCGGCAGACAGGGGGCATTTTATCCCCGATTAACCGGCCAAATATCGCCCGCAGCCGTCGTTTTCATATCATTTTAGCCGTCAAATCGGGGTTTTTCCTTTACTTGGACGCCACCGGCAGGTATATCAGTAGTTCTAATGTGCTAAAAAGCTTGACATTGCAACAACTTTAAACTAAATTTTCAGGTTTGGTTTTCGGTTTCGGTACCGATACATGTTTCTTTAATTAAGGTTTTTGGAGGTCTTTGTGGCTAAAGAGTTGGCAAAAGAGTTGATTAGTGCAGGCGTCCATTTTGGACACAGCGCAAACAGATGGAACCCCAAGATGGGGCCTTTTATTTTTGGCAAACGCGGGCAGATACACATCATCGACGTTCGCAAGACCTTGGCAGGCCTGGTAATCGCCAGGAAACTGCTGGTGGACGTCGTATCCTCGGGTAAAGACGTCGTATTCGTGGGAACCAAAAGGCAGGCACAAAAGGCGGTTGAGGCCTCGGCGGAAAAGTGCGGTATGCACTTCGTCTCGGACCGCTGGCTTGGCGGAACACTCACGAATTTCAGGACGATACGCTCGCGCGTCCAGCGGCTCGAAGAACTGGAAGGGATGCAGGAAGCAGGCACGCTCGAATCGCAGAGCAAAAAGCAGGCGTCCCGGCTCAAACGCGAGCTGCGCAAAATAAAAAGCAATATGGACGGTATTCGCAGAATGAGTCGGCTGCCGGGCGTCGTCGTTGTAGTTGACTGCAAAAAAGAATACCTCGCCCTGCGCGAAGCCCGGAAACTTGGCATAACCACCATCGGGATTATCGATACGGATTGCGACCCCGACACAGTTGATGTGGTCATTCCGGCCAACGACGACTCGATTAGAGCGATAAGCTTGCTCTTAAACGAGCTTGCCGACGCGGTCGCCCACGGCAAGACAATGGACACAATCCGCAAAGACGTCGCAGCAAAACCCAGGCACATCAGGTCAAAAAGAACCGTCATGGCACGTGCGGATAAGCCGGAAGCAGAGCAGGCCCCTGAAGCAACAGGCGAAGCTTCTCAGCCCAGTGGCGGACAGGCACAGTAATAAAAAAAACAATAATACCGAAAAGGTTTTTTAGCAGGAGTTTTCGAAATGGCGGAAATCGCAACAGCACTGGTAGTTAAACTTCGCAAGATGAGCGGCCAGGGTATGATGGACTGCAAGAAGGCGCTCGAAGAAGCAAACGGCAATATGGATGAGGCAATGGCAATACTGCGGAAAAAAGGCCTCGCAACCTTGGCCAAACGCGCCGAACGCGCAACTACCCAGGGCTTAGTTGTCGGCAAAATCAGCCCGGACGGCAAAACAGCTGTCCTTGCATCATTGTGCTGTGAGACAGATTTTGTCGCCAACAACGACGATTTCAAAGCAGCGGCGGAAAAATTAGCCGAATACGGTATGGTTTGCGCCAAAAACAATGGCGCAGGGAATATCCTGGAAACAGCCGTAGGCGGCAAAAAATTCGGCGACGTTATCACGGAATTGGTAAGCAAAACCGGCGAAAAAACCGAGGTCGGCGACTACGCTAAATTCAATCTCGACGGCCCGGGCCTTATCAGCACTTATATCCATTTCAATAAAAAAGTCGGAACGATGCTGGAGATTTCCGCAAGCGACGCGAAAGTAGCATCATCAGACGAACTCAAGCGGACCGGCGCGGATATTGCGATGCACATTACCGCGACAAAACCGCTTGCCTTGGATAAATCGGGTATCGACCCCAAGGTAATCGAGCAGGAAAAGAGTATTTACGCCGACCAGGTGAAAAACAAGCCGGCAAATATCGTGGATAAAATAGTCGAAGGCAAACTGAAGAAATTCTTCGAGGACAACTGCCTTCTTGACCAGAAATTCGTAAAGGATGACACAAAAACAGTGGCGCAGGTCCTGGAAGAGGCCGCCAGGTCGGCAGGCGGCAAGGCAACGCTGAAAAAATTCGTGCGTTTCGACGTCGGGTAAGCGGTCTGCCGGATATATTTTCGCCGACCCGGAAGGATGCGGGGAACGAAAAATGCCAGCGAGCAAATACAAGCGGGTATTGCTGAAATTATCGGGGGAAAGCTTTTGCGAACAGGGCGGATTCGGGATTGACGGCGAGCAGCTCGAATCCATAGCCAGCAGGATTGCCGAGATTAACAAGCTTGGCCCGCAGGTCGCCGTCGTTGTCGGCGCAGGAAACTTTATCCGGGGGGAAAAATTCGCAAAAAAGACATCGATACCGCGAAATACCGCGGATTATATGGGTATGCTCACGACGATTATCAACGCCTGCGCACTGCAGGAAACGCTTGAAAAATTGGGGACGACAACTCGCGTGATGAGCGCAATAGAGGTCGAGGCAATGTGCGAGCGGTTTATACGCCGAAGAGCGCTGAGGCATTTCGAGCAGGGAAGGGTTGTCATACTGGCGGGCGGAACCGGCAACCCGTTTTTCACAACCGATACCTGTGCAGCCCTGCGTGCCGCCGAGCTTGAGGCGGATTTGCTGATTAAAGCGACCACGGTTGACGGCGTTTACAGCGATGACCCCAAGAAAAACCCCGGTGCGAAGCTTTTTGAGAAGCTGTCATACCAGGATGTCCTCGAAAAGAACCTCCGCGTGATGGACCATTCGGCCGTAAGCTTGTGCCGGGACAATAAAATCCCCATCGTAGTTATTAACATCTTCAAAACCGGCAACCTTAGCAAAGCCATTCGCGGCGAACCGGTAGGAACCGTGATTTCTTAATGGATGGAGACAAGATATGCCCGTTAAAGAGATAATGACAAACAGTGAAAATAAAATGAAAAAGGCGGCGGACGTCCTGCTGGACGAGCTTAAAGGCGTTCGCACGGGCATGGCATCGACGGGCCTTGTTGAAAATATAAGGGTCGAGTATTATGGCAACCCGACGCCGCTGAAGGCGCTTGCCGCGTTGTCAACGCCTCAGTCGGATATGATTTTAGTCAAACCCTTCGACCCCGGCTCAATCAAGGATATCGACAAGGCCATACTCGCCAGCGACGTTGGTTTGACGCCTATGGTCGATGGCAAAGTCATTCGCCTTAATGTGCCGGCACTTACCGAGGAGCGAAGGAGACAAATAGTGCATCAAATCAAGGGCTTTGGTGAACAGGCGAAGGTCAGCGTCCGAAATGTCCGAAGAGACGAAATAAAAACCCTTGAAAAAGAAGAACAAGGCAAGCTGATAACCGAAGACGAGATGGAAAAAGGCAAAAAGCAGCTTGACGATATGGCCAAACAATATACCGACAAGATTGACCATATGGTCAAGCACAAGTCGGATGAAATAATGCAGGGTTAGAATCAGAATTGAGAATTTAGAACGAAAAATTAAAAATTCAAAAAAAACGACCGCTGGAGTGTTTCTCAATTCTTCATTCTCAATTCTTAATTGTCAATCGAGGAATGTAATTTAGATTTATTCGATTTTGGGGATTATCCTATGGAAGCTTCGGAAAACAACACAACAACAAAGAAAAAAACCGGCAAAAAGATATTAAAAATCACGGCAGGCGCAGTGGTTATTCTGCTTTTGCTGGTGATTGTGCTGGTGGCGTTCATTGTCCCGGCGTATGTCTCCAGCGAAAGCGGACGTAAACTGATACTCTCGAAAGCCAACGCCTCAGGCGCGGGGGCTATCGACTTTACTAAACTGTCAATGAGCTGGCTCAAAGGTATCAGCGTTACCAATATCAGTTTCAAAAACGCCGACCGGGGTCTTTCAGTCGCCGTAAAAGGCGTCTCAACCAGACCCGATTACGGCGCGCTGCTGGCCGGCAACCTTTCCTTCGGCGAAACGGTAATCGATGAGCCGAAGGTGGAAATAGATGTTGATAAAATGAAACAAAAAGCCGCCGAGACGCAGAAGACCGCTGCTAAACCAGCAGCCAAAGGCAAACCCGAAACCTCTGCCGGCGTGCCAATCAAAAAAATGGACCTCGTCGTAAAAGACGGGGACATAAAAATAAAAGATAAACGCGGCACAGTCGAGGTCTCGAAGATAAACACCAAAGTGGCCCTTCTCGGGCCCGGCGAAAAAACTACTCTCACCCTGGACGCCAGTATCGCCGGGCAGGGAGCCGCCTCGGCGGTGAACGCCCGCGGCGACCTGACTCCGGGTAAAAACTGGGACTTAAGCAAAGCAACCGCAAATATTACAGCCGACGTGAACAATCTGAGCTTGAGCCAGTTGGAATCCATATTGGCTCTCGCGGGCGTCGATGTAACCGCCAAGGGTACAGTTTCGGCGCATTTGAAAGGCGAGATGAAGGATGGTGTCGTAGAAAACGCCGGCCTGGATGTACAGGGCAGTTCCATCGAAATAACCGCCCCGCAGCTTAAAGGGGACACGATAAAAACCAACGCCCTGAACGTCACAGTGGAAATCGGCCAGCAGGGAAATCTCGTTAACGTCAGGAAAATGAATATCACGACCGACTGGTTCAGGGCCGACGCCAACGGAGCATCGCCGATGTCACTGGCGTCTGTTTCGGAATTTATGAAACAGGGCTCGAAAAACGAATTGCAGGCGAATCTCGAATGCAACCTGCCCGATGTGGCGGCGATGCTACCCAAAACGCTGGGCCTCAATAGCCAGACAAAATTAACGGGCGGCAAGCTCGTCGGCAGCGTCCAGACCGTTAACGAAACGGGCGTTAAAATGTTGGCCGGACAGGTAAGCGTCGAAGGTCTCACCGGCACAATGGACGGCAAACCAGTGTCCCTCTCCGAGCCGGTGCTGGTACAGGCGAAAATATCCGCCAAAGGTGAAAATATAAAATTTGAAAAAATCGGCGTGTCATCATCTTTCGCGACCGTCAACTGCGACGGCACTGCTGAAATATTTAATTACGATACGCAGATTGACCTCGCCAAAGCCGCCTCTGAGCTGGGACAGTTCGCCGACATCGGCAAATACAAGCTCGCCGGGCAGTTCTCAGCCAAAGGGCAGCTAACCAACAACGCAAAAACCGCGATGCTTGCCTGCTCGTCGAAAATATCGAATCTGCGGGTAAATCCCACCGCTGATATAGCCGTCAGTGAGCCGAATGCCGCGATTGATGTAACCGCCTCGCTTGACAAACAAACCAATGTTCTGCTGGTAAAACAGTTCAAGGCAGACACAAGCTTAGGACAGTTCAGCGTCAAAGACGGACGCCTCCCTATGGGCGCAGATGTTAAAGAGTCGATTTCGTTTACCGCGTCCGTCAAAGGCCTCGACCTCGCCAAAGTCCAGCCATACCTTGTAATGACAAAGGCGATTTCGAAAGACACCGTGTTCGGCGGTATGGTTGATTCGAATATCACGCTCAGTTCCAAAGACGGCAGCTACAAAATCACCACCGATTCAACAAAAATCTCAAACCTGCTCGTAAAAGCCCCCGGTAAAGAGGCGTTTACGCAGAACCCCGTCGCGATTATCCTCGACGCGGAAGTGAACCCGACGACAAAAACCCTTGTTGTCAATAACGCGGAGATTACAAGCCCCGACATAAAAATCAAAGCCAGCGTCCAGCAGAAAATCGAGGGACAAAACAGCTCCGTACAGGGAACCGCAAAGCTCGACTTCGACTGGAAGGCGATTACGGGAATACTCTCGCCCTTTATGCCCGCTGACCTGAAAATCGAAGGCAAACGCCAGGACTCAATCAGCTTCGCCAGCAAATACCCGACTAACGACCCCAACCAGATGCTCGCGAACCTCAACGCGCAGGCCAAAGTCGGCTTCGACAAGGTCTCCTATATGGGCCTCAAGGTGGGTACAACCAACGTGGATATAAAAGTAGATAAAGGTTTATTGACCATTCCGCAATTTACCTCGACGGCCAACAACGGCCAGCTTAATTTCGGCGGCACAGCCGACTTCAAAAAGAACCCCGCTATATTCAGAACGCCGGGCCAGATGCAGATTGTCAAGGACGTGCAGGTAAACAAGGAAATGGCAGACAAGGTGCTGGCAAAAGTTAACCCAATTTTCTTCGGCGTATCGAGCATCAGCGGCAACGCCAATTTCCAGTGCGACCAGCTCGCCGTCCCCATAACCGGAGGCAAACCCGAAGACGCCAATATCGCCGGCACAATTTCGCTTACGCAGGTCAGGATGCAGTCCTCCGGTCTGTTTGGCGCGATACTCAATGTAATCGGCGGTTCGCAAAGCGATTTGGTAACCCTTCACCCGACGCCCTTCACGGTGCGAAACGGCTTTGTCAAATATACGGATATGGAGATGGACCTCGGCAACAGACCCATTTATTTCAGCGGAAGCGTTCCCGTTGACCCCAACAGGGAAATCAAAAGCTTCAGCGTAACTCTGCCTGTTACCGCCCTCGGCAAAACGATGACAACCGGCCAAACAGCAGGGTCGGGCAGGATAACCGCTTATATTAAGGGAACGCCGAATAAACCAAAACTCGACGTGGGAAAAATGCTCCAGAATCAGGCCGTACAAACGGGCCTGGAGATTTTGATGGAAGGCGCCAAAAGGGGAAGATAACCGAATAACCATTCGAGCCGGGAGGTAATAAAGTATGTTCGATAAAATATTGTCAACTCCGACCGCTCAAGTCGGCAGAGTCGGAAGATTTATGATTTTCCAGATTAAGCTCTGGATTCATTGCTTTCGGCTGCTAAAGAAAAACCGCTCGGACCAGCAGGCGGCAGCGCTATCCTATTACACAATGTTCGGCATCGTCCCGCTGGCAGTCGTTATGCTGATGGTCTTCCAGTTCTTCCCCGCTTACCGGGACGCCGGCCAGAACATCAAGGACTACGTTTACACGCAGCTGCACCTTGCCACAATCGAATATCCCGACCCCGCGAATCCAAATTCCAATATAAAGCTCACCGACAATCTCGACGCAATCGTCGCCAAGGTCTTCGCCGGCTTCAACCAGGGAACAATCGCGGTCCTCGGGGCCGTGCTTATCATATTCGCCGCATTGATGATGCTTTTGACAATCGAGGCGGCCTTCGACCAGATATGGGGCGTCGGCATAAGCAGGAGCATTCTCCATAGAATCGTCAATTACTGGGCGATTTTGACCCTTGCCCCCCTCCTGCTGGCTACAGCGATTTACGTCGCCACAAAATATGCCGCCATCAGCCAGATTCAAAAAACCGTGCTCTCGCATACCGCCCCCGCCGTGGTTTCATACTTCGCCTCGGTCGCGGGATTTTTCCTGCTCTATCTGCTGCTTCCAAATACCAAGGTCAAAATCCGCGCCGCCATCTGGGGAGCAATTGTCGCGGCGATTGTCTGGACGCTGGCCAAATGGGGATTCAAACTCTACGTAATAAGATTCATCCCATACAATCAGGTTTACGGAGCATTGGGATTGATACCGCTGAGCGTATTCTGGATTTATCTTAGCTGGCTAATTGTTCTCTTCGGCCTGCAGCTCACTTATACCACCCAGCACCTCAGCACACTCGACGCCGCCGAAATCGCTTCCGCACAAAAACAGGAAGAATATTTCATCGCCAGCGATTTGACCATAATGAATATAGTAGGCGAAATCGCCTCCGCATTTAAGGCAGGCGACGGCCCGGTCGAAGCAGGAACAATTGCCGCCAAACTCAATATGCCGCCCGAATTCGCGAAAAAAGTCCTGTCGTACTTGGTAGCAAGGGGTATTCTGGCGCGTGTATCCGAACCGAAGGATGGTTTCCTGCCCGCCAAATCCCCCGATGATATGAAACTTTCCGAAATCGCCGCCGCCATTGCTGTTGCCGGCTTTGGCCAGTCAGCCGATGCGCTCGCTGGATTGCGCAAAGTCGCCCAGTCACAGCACGAAATGTTCTCGCGGTTTAATGTTACGCATCTTATCGGCGGCAAAGACGACACAGCAGGTTAAGCAATCAGCATTACGCAGGCCTTGTAGAGAAAAAATAAACCGAAGAACACCATCGCGCCGGCACAGACCTGCATAACCCGCCGCTGAACTTTCGGCCCAAACAACGTCGTGCCGTGAAAACTCGCGAATGACAACGCCGTAACCCACATAAAATCGACTAACCAGTGAACAACCGCGAATAACACAAAAGCATAAAGACCGAATTTCGTCGCGTTGGTCGCCAGCCCCAGGCCCACCGTCGCCCACCATAGCAGAAAATACGGATTTGATATTGTAAAGATTATGCCCGCCCAAACCGGCTTATCTTTCCTCGCCGCCGCCTCAGCACTCACAGGATGCGACGCCGTTTTGAACATCCCGTATGCCATGTAAAGCAAAATAAGACCGCCCATAATACCAATGACGATTTGCGCCGAGGTCTTTTGAAAAATCGTCCCCAGGCCCAAAATAATCAGAACCATCAGGGGAAACTCGATGATACCGTGTCCGACGGCCAGCAATGACCCCGCCCAGCGGTTGCGTGTCCCCATCGTAATCGCCGTCGCCGTAACAGGCCCCGGCTGCATCGCACCCGATATCGAAATGATAAATACCTGGATTAAAAAAAGCGCCAACGCCATTGCGTATCCCGATTATTCCCCTATTATTTTAACCAGCGCCCGTTTTTTCCGTTTGCCGTCGAACTCGCCGTAAAATATCTGTTCCCACGGTCCAAAATCCAGTTTGCCGTCGGTAATCGCGACGACAACCTCCCTGCCCATAATCGTCCGCTTCAAATGCGCGTCGGCGTTGTCCTCGTAACCATTATGGTGATACTGTGAATACGGCTTTTCCGGCGCAAGTTTTTCCAGCCACGTCTCGAAATCCTGATGCAGCCCCGGCTCATCGTCATTGATAAACACCGACGCCGTAATGTGCATCGCGTTTACAAGACACATACCCTCCTTGATGCCGGATTCAGCAACGCACTGCTCAACTTCACCGGTGATATTGATAAAGTCCCTGCGATGAGGCGTATTGAACCAAAGTTCTTTTCTGTAGGTTTTCATAATTTTCTGCTCCAGCCGGCCTGTTATTTGCGGCATTGTAGCAGGTTTTTGGAGACCGTGGAATAGCGTTCCTACATCCGTAAATTCAATTGACCTGAACGGCCTAATCTGTGATTATATTCCCCGGGTTTAACGACCTCATTTGTTGCGGAGGGGTTGTTAGGGTAGAAGATTGTCTAATAAGGGCCAAACGAGTGGCATATAGTCAGCAGATAAACATTGAAGACACAGTTTTAGTGCAAAAATGGCGTAAGGGCGATGCCGGCGCCATCGAAAAACTCGTCTGCAAATACCAGGGCCGAATCTATAACCTCATCCTGAAAATCTGTTCAAATCCCAACGATGCCGCGGAACTTACACAGGATACGTTTGTCAAATTAATAGAGAACATTGATAAGTTCGAGAGCCGAAGCTCCTTTTACACCTGGGCATTCAGAATCGCGGTCAACCTGACGCTGAACTACCGCAAAAGAAAGGCAACCGTAGGGTTTACTTCGCTGGACGCGGAAACGGCTTCGGACAATGAACAGGCCAGGCAGGGTCTGGCAGCGATTTTATCGGACGATAAGTCGCCTGACCCCGCCCAGGTCGCTGAAAACAAGGAATTGTGCGACCTGCTCCAAAAGGGCATAAGCAAGCTCGATGACGAACACAGGACAATTATTGTGCTGCGGGATATTGAAGGAATGGATTACGAGCAAATAGCGGAAGTGCTGGGCACAGAGTTGGGTACGGTTAAAAGCCGGCTCAGTCGGGCTCGCGCCGCGTTGAGGCAGATTCTGGAGGCCTTATGAATTTTGAACAAAATCCGAAAATTGAGGAGCTGTTGAACGGTTACATCGACGGCGAATTGTCGGCTGATGAACGTTCGCAGGTAGAACGCCTTATAAGCGAAAACTCTGGGGTAGCACAACGTTTACATCAGCTCGAAAAATGCAAGACACTTGTAAGCTCATTACCCCCTGCCGAACCGCCCGCCGCGGTGGTTGCAGGAATTAAAGAACTGATTCGCAGCCATCCGACAGTCACAGCTGCCTCCGAAATTGAGGACCAACGAGGGGTAAGGCACCTGTTCATTCGTCAGGCCCTGGCGGCATCAATAATCATCGGCGTCGTGGGTATTATGGCCGCGGTGGTGTATAAGATTGTCGGACCGGAGGAAACCCCCACGCCAATCGTCGCGATGAAATCTGCGCCGGCAATTAAGCCAGCTACGATGCCAGTAGCTGCAAAACCGCAGGAAACGGAAAAAGCTGTTGTTGTTGCCGCTGCCGAGGACACTACGAGCGTCGGCATGTACTCGCTGCAACTGCAGACCGCCGATTTTGCCGCGGTTGACGCTTATGTAAATAAACTCCTCGAAGAAAGCCCCTGGCTGCGATACGAAGCGACAAAAGACCAGCCGGGCAGAAGCGAATACAAAATACTTTGCAGCAGAGGCGGCCTCGAGGCAATGATGAGCGATTTGGCAACGGTGTGGTCAAAGTTCGACTCGACAACACTGATTGTACACACCGATAATCTCGGCCAGTATATAACCGTCGCATCGGTGAAGCCGGAGCAGGTTGCCGATATTGCCAGACAGGACACAATCGATAATCGTGTAAAATTAGCGAAGGATTTCGCGGTCGTTAACAGCGTTTCGCAGATTATGCCCGAAGAAAAAATGTTGGCGATGACCGACCGTTCACTTTCAGACCTGACCACTATCCCCAAGCCGGTCCTGACCTCGGGCGATAAGAGCACTGTAACCGCTCCCAAAGGCGCATGGGACAAGATTCAGGTCGATTTGAATATCATCGTCGCTGGCCACAAATAAAAACCCCGCTCTATTTTTAAGAATCGACTGTCGATTACCATTCGATTATCGGCTTGCAAACCGACCATCAAACTAACCTGACAATCGCCGCTCAAAAATAGGGCGGGGTTCAAACTACCATAGATTGATTCAATCCGTTATTCGAGATTCAATGCCTCAGCGAACGTGGCGAGGTTATTGGTCCACTTTTGTGCTTCTTCCAGCTCAACCTTGTCTTCTTTAACCAGGCGGGCGAGGTGTCGTTCCATCGTAATCATCTTCTCATCGTACCGATTGGAGGTCTTGGTCTGGAGCTGCGAATATATCTGCTCGACCTTGCCCGTCCTGATGAGGTTGGCGGTGGCGTAGTTATTGTTGAGAATTTCCATCGCCACGATTCGGCCTTTGCCGTCTTTTCGCGGGATGAGTTTCTGACTGATGATATATGCCAGGCCAAGCGAAAGCTGGTTTCGCACCTCGTTTTGCCTGCCGGGCGGGAAGTAATCGAGTATGCGCATTATTGTCCCCGCGGTGTCCCTTGTGTGCAGCGTCGAGAAAACCAGGTGTCCCGTCTCGGCGGCCATAAGGGTCATCGCGATTGTCTCGGCATCGCGCATTTCGCCGACAAATATGATATTCGGGTCCTCGCGAAGCATCGAACGCAATCCGTCGATAAACGAATACACGTCCCTGCCGATTTCACGCTGCGAAATGATCGCTTTTTTCTGCTCGAAGATATATTCGATGGGGTCCTCGATGGTGATTATCCGGCAGGCCTTTTCTTCGGATATGCGGTTAATCATCGATGCGATTGTCGTCGATTTGCCGGCCCCGGTTACGCCCGTAAGCAATACCAGGCCGTGCTTGCGATTTATAATGTCTTTCCATAAATCATTGGGAAACCCCGTCTTTTCTACGGGCAGGATATCCGCCGACAGCGCGCGGATGGCCGCGCAGATGCCGTCGTTTTCTTTGAAGACGTTGATTCGAAAATGTGTCCCGTCTATACGGTATGAACAATCGACGCTGTGCAGCTCGCGTAATTTATCAATGCTCGCCTCCGACAAGAGCGGCAATATCAACTGTTCGGCCATTTCCGGCGTAAGGTCCGGGCCTTTGAGCTTTTCAAGGGAGCCATCGACGCGGTACGCGGGCGGGGCGCCGACCTTGAGGTGCAGGTCCGAAACCCGCATCGTACCCATATGCTCGAAATAGACCAGCATATCCTGGATGCTCAACTGCCCCATATCCTCGGTTGGGTATACGTTTTTATTGACTTCGTGAACGACTGCCATTTCCCGCTCCTTAAGAAAAACCATATAAATTATAAGTTCCGGAATCGGGGTTTCCAAAAGCCGGCAAGCACTAATATAGGCAAGGGGTGTATCGGCAAAAAACAGGTGTCTTATAAGCTGAATTTGGCAGTTTTGAGGCGTTTTTTAGGACGGTTATCTGGCCTTGACGAGCCATTCGTTGAGGTTCTTGGCTAAGATTTTGACGTCCTTTTTGGCCATTATGTGGCTGATAATCGCGGGCGGTATTTTGAGGTTGACCATTGCCTTTTGCGCACGCTCCCACAGCTTGGCTCGCTTAGTGTCATTGTCCGCTAAATAAAGTTCGCTGACTAATTCGCTCAACTTGCCAAGCGAGATTGCGCTGAGATTATTGTAGTAATTCGATATTACGTCTTTTTGATACGCTGAGTATTCCTGTTTAGCCATTGTCTCGTTACCCGTCTCTCGTGTCTCGTCGCTCGCCTGCCCTGCGTAGCTTTAGCGAAGCAGGGTTATTAGTCATTAGTCGTTAGTCTGTTGTCTTTCGTCTTATGTCTTGTTGGCACAATTCTGCCTCAAATCACCGGGGAAATCAAGTGTTGGCTGGTCGTTTTTTTAGACGCTGATTGCGCAAAGACCGCAGAGAATCTTTTTTCAGACACGGATTAACACTGATTTACACGGTTTTTCTTATTAGTTGTAAGTGTAGGACGGGGTTTACCCCGTCGTTTCCTTATAATTTTCCCGCCGGCCTTTCAGTTTTGAAAAATAGGATTGGTTTCGAATAATAAAAAACGGTTGCTGTCTCAATCATTATTCAAATGGCTACATATATTATTTAAGATACATTTTTTGCTGGTCCAAAAATCTCCCTTGTGCTTGGCCAAGATTATCAAGTGTGCGTTGCAACTGTTTACCCTTCTGCTGTAAAATTTGCGTTAGTTTAGATTTTTCAAGAGATAAAAAACCGAGGAAACACAACCTTGTAATCTCATGAAGCTTAGAAAATGCGTCTGGGCTCTTAATATTTTGAAGGTTGGGCGGAGCAATATGTGAACCATGAATGAATCTGCTACGCCTATGTGTGTACTCATTTTCAAGCCACTTTGCCATGTCCTGCTTAAAACCAAATGTAGAAAGGTAAACTGTAATTCTCTTTGCTAATGTTTTGGCCTTATTGCTGGTTGGCTGGAACATTGCCTCAAGGGAAGCCCACAATCCCAAATAAGATAGTTGTAAAGAATACGAAAATCCTTGTGTTACTTGGGAGAAATAACTAAATGCGCTCTTGATTCGACTCTCATCACTTGACCGACGTATTTCTAAAAGTTCCTTGGTAATGTTTGTGGCTATCTGGATGTCCTTTTGTGAATAAGATAATAATATGCGATTATACGGCGAGGTTATATGCCACAGAGTCGGACCTTGTATTGGCTCATCGTCGCCGCCAAATCTAAAAATGCCACCTACTGCAATACGACAAGGTTTTTGGAGACGGAGTGCGGTTATAAAGGTCGAGAAAAGTGCTTGGGGCTCGAAATCAGGATATTGGTTTATATTGCCATTATCATATCTCAAGCAACAATGCACTAATCCCACCCCTGGTAGGGTATGGCCAGGAAGAACCATATTTACCAGACCTGCATATTCGAGTAAATCACGCTCATTGTTTGACAAAGAAGAACGTTTTGGGGTGAGTAATTCCGATGGAGTCCTATCAAAATACAGATTTTCGAGGAGCTTTAGTGGTAGTTCGTCACCATCAAAATCATAAGGCAATTCCGTAAAAAGGAGAAATACGTCACCTGTTTTATAAGATGGCTCTGTCATATTCCATAATCTATATTTATTTTATTTCTCAATCATTCTTCACTCGCGATTCTACCGACAAAACCTGCCCGAATACAATCATTTTTACCACGAAGTTCACGAAGGGCCACGAAGGTTTGCTTTTTATTTTTAATAAAACAGTGTTAATCCGTGTGTTTCGGCCATTTTGGCATTTTTATCCGCCTGCGGCGGATTGCCAGGCGGCAATATAATTGACGCTGTGGGCGAAGACGAAACCCGCGGCAAAGCCTGCTTTCCAAGCGGGCTTCGTCGAGAACACACTACTGGCCGAAAACAGTGTCTAAAAAACAGCGAAACCTGCGCAATCAGCGTCTAAAATAGACCAATGTAATCAGTGACACGAAGCAAAGCGTAGAGCCCGTCTCGGAAATCTGTGGCAAAAAACGCCTTAACCTCTGTCGCCATGGTCACTTACAAATAATAGCGGGGACATTCGCCCTGCCCATTTTTGACGTAACATCTTTTACGCCAAGGTTTTAAATTCTGGACAAAAACAGTTGTTATCCATTTTCGCGCAAGTCGAAAACCCTTAGATGCGAAAAAAATAAAATTTTTTTACTCCTTGTTCTATAAGGACTTATCGTTTTTGACCCCATCAGGAAATACCTTGGTTTTCGTCAAAAGCGCGCAAGTTCGCGCCATAGGATAGAGGGGCATCATGTGATGCTTCCTGAGGTGTTTAGCCCTCGGATTTATCCGGGGGTTTACCCTCCATAGCACGAAGTGCGACGGAGGGTTATGAAAACTCTATCGAGTATCGAGTATCAAGTATCGAATATCGAGTATCGTTTGAAGAAGAGGAGATAAAATGACAACTATCCAAATCAAAGTTCCGAACTGGTTAGACCTTATTTTTGCTTGGCCGGCGATAGTTTATCGGCGGTGGAAGTATGGTGAGGCGTTCCGAAGGATTTATCTCGACGAAGGTTTGTGGGCAATCGTGGATACGGCAGATTACTATCGTTTTGCCCGATTCAAATGGTGTCTTGCTGGAGGCAAAGGCAAATTTTATGCCGCGAGGTGCCAAAGAATTGGCCCTGATGATTTAAAAATGGTGAATCTGCACAGGGAGATTACCAACGCCCCCGATGGCCTTCTTGTTGACCATCGCAATAACGACGGACTCGATAACCGAAGGGACAATCTGCGTTTGGCGACATACTCACAGAATAATATCAACCGCCGAAGGAACAAATCCAACTCCCTCTCTCGATTTGTCGGTGTTACTTTTGATAAACGAAGAATGCTATGGACCGCGAGAATCTACTTCAACAGAAAATGTATATATCTCGGCCGCTTCGACTCCGAAATCGAAGCCGCCCGTGCTTATGATAAAGCTGCTCTCGAATACCATAAGGAATTCGCCCGCTTAAACTTCTCGGAGTGAGATGACAAACCCGCTGCTCCGTCTTCCTTTTCGAGTCACGGGGTACAAGTCACGAGCGACAAAATCTGCCTGCCCGGCGTAGCCCCTTGGGCGAAGTCGGGTCCTCAGTCCTCCGTCTTCTGTCTTGCGTCTTGGGTCTGTGGTCTTGTGTCCTAACTGTCCGCTGTTCGCTATCCACCTGTCCTGAGCAGTGTCGAAGGGCTGCCCACTTATTTGGCCGGATTTACACTGGTATTAGGGTTGCGGTTAGGTATAATCTTGTCAAAAATGCCGGTCAGGATGGCCGTAGTGAATAATCATTGAGGATATGAGCGCAAAGACATCAAAACTGATTTTGATTGCGATTGCACTGTGTGTGCCGGCCGGTTCGGCATACGCGATGGATAACACACTGGCCAAGGCCTTCGCCGAACGCGACGTTCAAATCACCGCCAACGAATTAACCAGTTATCACGACGCCAACGGCACGGATGTTATTGTCATCAATGGAAAGGTCTCGATTGCGGCAGGCGCGGATACGTTCGCGGGCGAAAAGGCAGTCGTCTGGGTGAAGAGAAACCCCCAAAGCAAAAAAATCAGCGTCTGGTGCTGCGTCTCGGGCAGTATCTCCGCGAAAAAAGGCAACGGCACCCGCATAGTCGGGCTTAACTGGGAAACAATCGAAAATGGTGGTTCGACAGGCTCACCACAAGGTAAATCAATGGTTATCCGTTTCGAGGCGACCGGCGAAGTATTCGTCACGGCAAAGAAAATTGAGCAGGCAAACGTCCGGGGCGGAGAATTTTACAACTATGCGTTCACCACGACCGCCAAAACATATAAAAATTTCGCGAATGAATGTGCTGCGGTTTCGCCGGTGACAGTCGCGTTGGCCGCCAAGGCGAATCGCCCTGCTGCCAAACCACAGGCAGCGACTGCCGCACAGGGCCAACAGGGCTTTGGGGCATTTGGATTCATTGACCAGCTTTTTGGCCCCGCCAAAAAACCGCAGTCGCCCGTTGAGAATATCCCGCAGCAGGTAAAAATACGATACCCCGTAAATTTGGCGCCGGCCGGCGAGCAGGAGCCGAATATCGAATGGGGTAGTGCGACATCGCCCACCGCGGACGGTTCATCAAAGACCGAGGAATTAGCGACGGTAATCGGGCGATTTTACCTGTGGCAAAAACAGGACCAGCAAGGCCGATTGCTGGAAATGCAGGCGGACAACGCGGTTGTATTTTACGCCGGCGAAAAAACCGGCGCGGGCGAAGAATCAGGCGGGGTAAAGGACATCGGGGCAAAAGGGGCGATTAAAGCAATTTACGTCCGCGGCGACGTAGTTATGACCGAGGGGCTGCGCACGATACGAGCCGACGAGATGTATTACGATTTTGAGAACAAAAGAGGTCTTGCAATCAACGCGACGATGCGAACATTCGATGTCGAGCGCGGGGTACCTATATATGTCAGGGCCGCCAAAATCAGGCAAGTGGCGGAGGGCGAATTCACTGCCGACAACGTGGTCATAACAAGCAGCGAGTTCGCGACGCCCCAGGTCTCGCTCGATGTGTCGAACATCATCATTACCGATACGACAACAATAGACCAGCAGGCGGGCCAGCCCAAAGACAGCGGCTACGATGCGCAGATGCGGGATATCCGGCTGAAAGCTTATGATACGACAGTATTTTATTGGCCATATATGCGGAGCAATCTCGAAAGGCCGGACACGCCCCTCAAAAGTTTGCGCATCGGCAACGACAATATCTGGGGCACAACGATAGAGTCGCGATGGTTTTTATCTCGTCTTCTCGGTTTGCGCGAGCCGGATGGAACCGATGGAACATTCGATTTGGATTACCTCAGCAAACGCGGCGTCGGCACGGGAATGGATGTGGATTACCAGCAGGATGAACGGCTGGGGAAAATCACGAGCTATTTAATCGACGACAGGGGCGAAGACCGATTGGGACGGGTTGCCTTCAGGCGAAACCTCAAGCCGCCGGAAGATTTGCGGGGAAGATTCAGCTGGGTTGACCGGGAATTTATGCCGTATAACTGGCAGGTTACGATGGGCATCGATTACGAATCGGATGAAAACTTCCTCGAAAGTTACCGCAGGCGCGAGTATAACACCGGCCCCGACCGCGAAACGTATATACATCTCAAAAGAATCGAAGACAACTGGGGTCTTGCGTTTTTGGCCAAGGGACGGATTAATGATTTCGCCGACGAATTGGATGAGGCGCCGACAGGCGAATATCACCTGACGGGCCAGTCGATTTTCGACGACAAGATGACGCTGTACAGCGATACTTATGGCGGACGCTATAGACAAGAAATAGGCAAGGACCATACAACGGTAATGGATGAGGATAATTTTGGGTTTGGTACGCATCGGACCGAGGTTGATTTGCCGATGTGGGCCGATAAAACGGTAAAAGTAGTGCCGTTTGCCGCGGGAACGGTTGGCTATGACGGACGCAGCGGGTTTGACAGGTCAAGGGTCGATGGCAGCGACACCGGCAGCGTCGGTGAGAAAACCGTCGGAATCGGCGAACTCGGAGTACGCAGCTCAACCGAGTTCTGGAAAATATATCCCGACGTCAATAGCCGATTGTGGGACTTAAGCGGATTGCGACACATCGTAACGCCCGGTGTGACCACTTCGATTTACGGGGTAAGCGACACGACAGTCAAGCAGCACAATACGGCACAGGTAGAGCTGACACAATTATTGCAGACAAAACGCGGTCCCGATGAACATATTGTGGACTGGATGCGGCTGAATATGGGCATGACATGGTTCGCGGACGACGACAAGAGGACGTCCGATTCGGGGCCATACAGATATTTATGGAATAATCCTATGACGCCGCTGCGGACGTTAGCTGCGCCGGGGATATTGAACGGCGACCTCGGCGAGGGACTTAAGAAATTCGAGACATACGGGCCGGCGAGAGATTACTTCGATACCGACTATATGTGGCAGATAAGCGACACCACGGCGTTATTGAGCAGCGGGTATTATGACATTCACAGCGAGAGGGTTGAACAGTTCGATATCGGGTTTTCGCGGACGAGATCGCCCGACCTGAGCTATTACATCGGCACCAGGTACCTGCGTGACATCCAAGTGCTGAACGAGCACGGTTCCAACGCCTTTGTGTGCGCGGTAAGCTATGCCCTCGACTCGCGATACACCGTTGTTTTTTCGCAGCAGTATGATTTCGAATACAGGGCAAACGTTGAAAGTGAAATAACGCTCATCAGGCGTTATCACCGGATGTACTGGTCGATATCGGCCAGCACGGACGCGTCGCTCGACAACCGGTCGATTATGTTTAACATCTGGCCGGAAGGCGTGCCGGAATTAGTATCAGGCAGCAGACGATACTCCAGCTTAAGCGGCCCCGGCGGGCAGTAACTATGATTTCGGGACGCATAAGCCAACCGACCAAAACGGGTAAGTTCGGGCGAACAAACCTTTATCACCGAGTGTAAAAACTCCACGCACTAACCACTTTGCCGGCAAGATTATTTGAGGTATAATGGCGGGTGATATGAGGCGACAAAATATGAAATTTACGAAAATGCACGGTATCGGCAATGACTACGTCTTCGTGGATTGCTTCCATGAGCGAGTAACGAATCCCGCCAAAATCGCAAGAGAAATAAGCGACAGGCACTTAGGCATCGGGTCTGACGGCCTGATTCTGATTTGCCCATCCAAAAAAGCAGACACCCGAATGCGAATCTTTAACGCCGACGGCTCGGAAGCGGAAATGTGCGGCAACGGAATCCGCTGCGTCGCGAAATACGTCTATGAAAGAAAACTTGCCAAAGCCCGCGGGCCTGTTGCGATGGGCAACGGGACAAAATATCCGGCGTCGCTCAAAATCGAAACCGGCGCCGGCATACTGACCGTCGGTCTGGCTTTGCGAGATAAAATCGTGCAGAAGGTCTGCGTTAATATGGGCGAGCCGAGATTCAGGCCAAAAGATATACCCGTGAAACTGGCCGGCGAAAGGGTTATCGAACACAAAATCGAGGTCGCCGGGGAAAAATTGCCTATGACCTGCGTTTCAATGGGAAATCCGCACGTGATATTTTTCTGCGATGAAGTCGCTGCGGTCGAGCTTGACGTAATCGGCCCGGAGATTGAGAATCATAATTTGTTCCCCAAAAGAACAAACGTGCATTTTGTGCAGGTCAGGAATCAAAATGAGTTTACAATGCGAACCTGGGAGCGAGGCAGCGGGATAACGCTTGCCTGCGGAACCGGCGCCTGCGCCTGCGCTGTCGCCGCTGCTGTAACAGGCCGATGCGGCAGGTCATCAACCGCCCAATTGCCCGGCGGACAACTGCAATTGAACTGGTCAACCGAGGACAACTGCGTCTATATGACCGGGCCTGCCGTAGAGGTCTTTACCGGCGAGTGGCCTGCAAAGTAATACCCCACAGGGAAGCAATAAAAGAAACGAGGAACAACCCCGGCGAGCCGGGGTTGTTCCTCTGACATATATTGATTAACGGCGCACGCGACAATATGTCGCACACCACCGATAACGGTTATTATGACCGTTTTCTTCTTGAAATCAGAGCTGCACCAAGACCAAACAGGCACATCGTCGCCGGCTCAGGAATACCGGTCTCATCGGCCAGCAGTTTTACTACTGTGTTACTGGACGACCAGTTGGACTGGTAATCACTGATATTGGTCGGGCTAATATTGGTCGTGGTAGCCGTCAGGCCGCCCTCAGCCCAGAGTCCTTCGGACCAGGCATAGCCGGGGAGAGACCAGGAAATAAGCTCCATAGGGACAGAACCATACAGCTTGCTCGGGTTTTCCAGTATTTCGCCTTCTTTATACGTCCAGCCGGGCCAAAACTGTCCGGCTGTACTCCCAAGAGAAGTGGTTTTTGACGTATCAGTCATAGCATAGAAATTTACGGTAAAACTACCACTCGAAAATGTCGCGGAGGCCAGACCGTTCAAACTGGTGTCGGTCATGCTGTCAAACGTGGCATCAACATTGACACGGAATTTAGTATTTCCCGTCTCGTAATACAATGTCGCAACGCCGCCATTTGACCAGGTAAGCTGGTGGGTTGCGGCGTTATAGCTGGAGTGAACGGCGAGGTTGTCTATCTCAGAAACCTCGACGTCCATTGATTGAACCGAAGTCGGAGCAGGTGCAGCGCTCGCCGGGACAGTTATTACAAGAACTAAAAACAATAATACAATTACATGTTTACTCATCACGCTCTCCTCTTTCAACAAAATTATCACCCTTCTTCTTAAAATCCCTGACACGTATCGGGGATATGTTTACCTTCTTCTGCGAATTAAAGCCAATCCTCCAAGCCCCAAAATGGCGATGGAAGCCGGTTCAGGAACAACACCAAAACCGAATTGAATCGTCGGATGGGCGCAATTATAAATCGAACTACCCAGAGAGTTGGAAAAATCAGTTACGTTGGGCGTGCAACCTTCAAACGTGAAATCTATGTAAAAATCGCCCATAGACAAACCAGCATCATTGAGGGACGAATTTGACAATGCGCCGCCGGTTATGTGAAAGAATGCCCGACCAATGACTGTGTTTGCCGGGGCTTGCGATTCCGGAGGCATCTCCCTGAGTTCCCACTGGGACGTCACTACGGCTGTTATAAGGTCGCCGGTGGCGCCTATGGAGGAAAAATCATTCGCATACAAATCGCCATTGATAGTCAATGTAGCGCCTGAAGCAAAGATACCGTCTGCAAGCCCTCCGCTTGATTTATCCTGCAACAGATTTGATTGCCCCATAGCAAAATCGCCATAGAACATATAGTAATCCGGATCGGTCTGGCCCTGGGAGGTAAATGCCAGTGTATCAATCTGTGTGTTGCTTGTCCCACCCGCAGAATTGGGTTTAAAGTAGTGGCCGCTGCCGTAGTACCAATCAGTCCCTGTAAGAGTGCCCCCGATGTCCTGAATAATCGCGGCGAACGAAGCGCCTGCGAAAACAAATACTACCAGCGCAACCGTCAACAGCGCGGCTTTAGCGTGTCTCATTCTCTGCCTCCTCACTTCTTCTTGCATTATCACTCTCTTCCGTGTGCCACAACCATCCCTGGTGGCAGCATTTCAATTGTTATAAGACTAACGGGTAGTTTTCCGCTTGTCAAGTAAAATCCTACTATTTTTTAAGGATTTTTCGCTCTTTATTGGAGCAACAGGTTAAGAATCCGAACATCCTTGAAATTTATAATGCCATCCTGATTAAAATCGCATCGGTCGTCATATAAGTCAAAGGTGTTAGGGTCAGATGAGTTTAACTGGCCGCCAAGGGCCATGTTAAGCAGCCGTACGTCTTTAAAATTGATTATGCCGTCAAGATTGGCATCGCCCTGCTTCGGCGTCCAAGCAAGTCCACCCGGTCCATAGGCGATTCTCATAAGTGGGTCTCCGATAAGGACTTCCGACCAGCTAAGATAAGGAATAGCAGTGAAAGCGGCTTCGACGAGGGTCAAATCCGCCTTGCCGGTGCCAGTGGTGTCGGCGAGGAGGTTATAAAACAAAAATTCATTATCAATAGCGGCATCTGACTGTGGTTCAAAACTATGGCCGATGGCGGCCGTGCCCCCCATGGATATGAAATCCACTAATTTACCCTGCGAAGTCGGCGATGTATTCACATCAGAGAACATCGTTACTCCGTTAAAACTTTCGATAGAGGTGAAAACAGCCCCGTTTACGACGTTAAAAAGCGGCCCGCCACCCGGGCCGCCCGCTAAAAGATAATTAGGCGGATTACCTTCATCGCCATTTGTGCCGTAGGTTGCCAGCAGAATTATTCCCTGCGGGTTGACCCTGCCGGGAGTGGCTGTCGCATAGTCGTTCAAGTCCGTCTGGGATGTGCGAACTGCGCTTCGCCGGTCGAGCATCACGCCCACCGTACCGGTTGAGACCGGAAATCCGCCAATGTTGAGGATTCCTTCGGTGGGGTCGCTGTCCGTCAGCATCATATAGCCATTGATATAGTCCTCTCTGACTCTGCACTGGTCGGCATTAGGCGGCTGGTTGACAACATCGCTGTATTCCCAGTATTCCACACCGGAAGTAAGATTGAACGTGCGGTTGTAGTCGAAATTCTTGGTTTGGCCGGGCGCATCGTCAAAAACAGCTACTGCCTGTGCCGGATTAACACCGTATAATGGACTTGAGGCCCTTTTGGCTCTTTCGAGCATCACTCTAACAGCAAAAACGGCACTTTTGCCTTGTATCTTTGGCCCATCAAGCCGGGCGGTCAAATACATATCTCCAACATTAAATCTGCGGTCAACTGTGCCATAGTAATACGTGGTTATGAAAGTGGGCGGTTTTCCCGGCTTAGGCGGAAGCATAACTCCCTCCATTTGCGGATTTTCAACCAACGGAGCCAGCAGGGAAATCGCATTTGTCCAGCGGAACTGCTTTGTGCCCGGAGGCAACCTCGGAAACAGCGTCATACTACTGTGATAACCCTGGTAGGGGTTAACCATTCGATTAGTGCGCGGGAAGCTGTTGGCGTCATAGTCGCAGGTCCACAGGCAGGTAAGTTCGGACTCGACGGACGCTGCATCAATGGAAGATTCCTGATTAATGACCGTGTTATAATTTGAACCGGCGGGATAGACAGCATCAGAGTAAACAGTGTCCAGGATGCGATATGGCATACCGGCGGTGGTGATTATTACTTTGACCTGTGTGATTCGATTGGGATAGTTGGAATCAGCCAGGTAAGCCCGTAATGGGCCGGCGATGAGCTGATTGTACTGCTGTCGCGTTATGATTTCATCGGCCGGGGTCGCTGAGGGACCGCTGGAATCAGCAAGACCTGACAAACTGAGCACCTGCGAATCGGTGATTTGAGGATAATACTGCCGATACATTTTGGCGATATACCGGCTTGTGTTGCTGTTCTGGTTTACAAGAATAACCACATCCTGCGGTCCCAACTGGCCATAGGCGTAAGACGAAATCAGCAACACCAAAAAGATGATAAACCCTCCACAGGTACCTCCCGGCACACTCTGCCCTGCGAAGAGTTTTCTCCTGCTCAGCATCCCTTCTCCTCCTCCAACCGCAGGAAACCGCAATCCGGCGGTCAAAGGCAAAAACCCGGCCAGCTAACTGGAGTGTAGGAGCTGATGCTTAAAATCAAGACAACAGACAGCAACCAGCCAAAGCAATTACTATATTATTTTCGGCGTCGCAACGCGAACGCCGCTGCAGTCGCTAATAAAACTATACTGGCAGGTTCAGGGTTGATTGTAAAGACATGCTGGGAGCCCGCCGCATAAAAGTATGTGCCGCCGTATGCAGTATTATCACTGTTGTCAAATGTTGTGCCGGCGCTGTCGGCGAGGATGCCGAACCAGCCGGCGCCTTCATTCATAATGCTATAAGCCGCCGAAGACGCCATAGGATTCAGGGCCGCTTTAATTGTAAAGCTGCATATCTCGGAATAATTGGCGGCATTATCGATATCATTGTTCACACCTACGCCAATCAACGAGGGCGCACCGGTGACAATCTGTGACACAGCAACTTGTCGAACCTCGCCGGTAACTGGATTATTCAATGAAGATGTCTGATATGCAGGCCATGACGTGTTGGGATTAGGCGCCAGAACATTCAAAGATGTTATTGAGATTACATTGGTATTGTCAACACTAAGGTCAAGCTGCCACGTATCCAGACCTTTGTTGGGTTTCTCTATACCGGCTGGAGTATATATCCATGCCCAGAGGTACACATTGGTTGTTTCGCCAGGCATAAGGGACGTTTTATCCGCAGTCATTTTGAAAACCAACGTGGGATTCGTCAAAATCGGACCAGCAAAAGACACAGAACTCAGACAAAACAGTGTCAATATAGGTAATATGGCAAGGCGGAAACTCGATTTGCTTTTCACCATCATTTTCCTCCACCCAACTAAAACAAACATTTCTTGCCCATTATCGAGGGCATTCATCACCCAAGGCCTCATCCATGGCCTTCCCATTAAAAAAGAACTAGTCCACTATGCAATTGTAACGCAAATTGCCTAAATGTCAACAATAAAAAAAACTAAATTCTCATTTTTTGCGTTTTGAGAAATTACCCTCAATTCAGCTATCTGATGCCTCAGTAATAACGGCCTGAAGGTCAAAATTCCCTTTTTCTAAGCTTCTATAATAGAGGTTTACCCATTTTAACACCTACCAGACCGGACTAAAAACGGATATGTTGCTTTTTGTCAACATCAATGCTTGACAAAATCAACACAATCCTTATTATTGATGTTGTAACTCATCTCAAACTTCAGGATAGCTCAGGGGCAGGGAACGCCCAAAAATGGAACCGGGTAAAACGATGGCTGAAAAGACAATTCTCGTGGTGGACGACGACAAGGTAATCCGCGATTGCCTGACCGAGTTTTTGAAGACCGAAGGTTTTAAAACGGGCATCGCCGCGACGGTCAAAGAGGCGTCGGCGGAACTGGAAAAACAGGACTACGCACTTGTCATTACCGAAATCAACCTGCCCGACGGCGACGGCTTTCAATTGTTAGATTTAGTAAGGCATAACTATCCGCAGACGGTTGTCGTGGTCATCACGGGTTATGGCACAATCGAAAGCGCAGTCCGGGCAATCAAGACGGGGGCTTATGATTATCTCACCAAGCCGATTAACGACGATGAGCTGCGCCTCGCGGTCGCCCGCGCGATAAAACAACAGTCACTTATCAGTGAAAACGTCAGTTTGCGCTCACAGCTCGAGCAAAGATACAGTTTGGACAATATACTCAGCCACGATTACAAAATGGCAAGGATATTCGAGTTAGTGGAAGCCGTCGCGGACAGCAAGACAACGATTCTTATGACGGGGCCTTCCGGAACGGGTAAAACGATGCTCGCCCGCGCGATTCATCACCGGTCCGGCAGACGCAAAGAGGCGTTTGTCGAAGTGAGCTGCGGCGCGCTGCCTGAAACGCTCCTCGAAAGTGAACTCTTCGGGCACGTTAAAGGCAGTTTTACCGGCGCGGTGGCGAACAAGAAGGGAAAATTCCTGGCGGCGGACGGGGGAACGATATTTTTGGATGAGGTTGGCAATGCGTCGCCCGCGCTGCAGGTGAAGTTATTGCGGGTGCTGGAAGACAGGCAGTTTGAGCCGGTAGGAAGCAATAAGACGATTACGGTTGACGCAAGGATTATATTAGCGACGAACAGAAATCTCATCGAAGAAGTCAAACAGGGAAGATTCAGAGAGGATTTGTATTACAGAATCAACGTCGTTACGATAAATCTGCCTGCGTTATCGGAGAGAGTGGGGGATATTGCGCTATTGGCCAAACACTTTTTGAAAAGATACAGCGGACAGCACAACAAAAAGAAACTGGGAATAACCGATGAGGCAATTGGATTTCTGGAACGATACCCCTGGCCCGGCAACGTGCGAGAGCTTGAGAATGTGATTGAGCGGGCGGTGCTGCTGGGCAAGGGCAGCTTCGTAATGCCCGACGATTTGCCGGCGGTCATAAGGCAGGAACAGGCCATCGGGCAGCAGGAGTATAAGGCGGTGAGTTTGAAAAAGGCGGTCGCTGAGCCGGAGAAAAATATCATCCGGCAGGCACTTGAGGCGCATAAGTGGAACAGGCAGGAGACGGCAGACGCGCTTGGCATTAACCGCACGACGCTTTTTAAGAAGATGAAACGCTACGGGCTGTATGCCGAGGCGGAGCGATTGGGGCTTATGTAGTTTTAGCCACAGAGGCCGCTGGTTTTTTAAGCCACAGAGAACACAGAGGACACAGAGAATTTATTTTTTAAGACGCTGATTGCGCAAATAAACGCTGCTTTTGTTCGTCCTTAGCTTTCCACTTTCACCAGTTCGTACATTCCGTGGCCGCTGTTGCGGAGTTTGCCAAGGCGGCACAATTCTTCCCAGACCTCGCGCGGAAACTGGTTTGGCGGCTGTATCGCATAAACGCCCTTGGCCCCGCTCGAAAATGGCCCGCGTCCCAAACTCGAATCGTCATCGAGCGCAGTGAGTTTGAGCCGTTTCTTGAACGCCTTCATCGCGCTCTTGAGCGTCTCAGGCGGTATGTTACTTATCGGCTCCGGCACGCCTAGCCCTTGCTGCTGGTTATCTGTCATATCTGCCTCTCGTAGCGATTCGACTCTGATAAAGTTTATTTGGCGGTCTTGCCGGAGTTATTTGGCTCTGTTTTAGCCGCGTTCGGGTCGGCCTGCCCGACCTTAGTCGCTTCCGGACCAAATACGACAACATCATCAACAAAGAAATTGACATCCTGCGGCGGGCCTTCGAGGTAAACGTCTAATGTTGTCAAAGTCCCGCTTGCGCTAAGTGTGAACTCTCCTGAAAGTTCGACCCATTCAGATTTGCCCACCGGCGCCTTGGCGACATTCTTATATACGGTGCCCTTGTCGTCGGCCTGCTCGATGGATATCGTTACGATACGGTAATCTGCGTTTTCCAGCCGAACCCACGCTGAAATCTTATATGTCTTTCCATTCAATACTTTGCCGAGCAGGGACTGTTTTATGCCCTGCCACTCCGCGGTCCTTCCGGACACCTTTGCGCTTTTTGTGCCGCTGTGAACGGGCGTTGTTACCGCCTCGATTTGGCACGACCTGCCTTCCCAATCTTCGATACCGTTTTCAAAACCGGGATTTTTCAGCACGTTGGCGTCGCCTAATGCGGGCGCGATTGACACAAGCAAACTCAAAAACAGGCAGGAACACAAATGCTTAATCATTTTGTCAACCCTCAATAAAAATTAACTAATAGTTGTTATCGCTAGACCTGGCATGAGGTTACTTTTATCGTTTGAATATGTCAAGGGGCTGCATCACGCGGATAGTGTGTACGGAGGTAGTTTGTTGTTCATAGCAAAAGGATACTCGATACTCGATACTGGATACTAGATGCTTGATACTCGTGGCCCGTGACTCGAAAAGAAAAATTTGGACCCCAGATCGTAGTCTGGGGTCTCCGCTGCGCTACGAAAGGCGGGTAAATCTTGTTGGAAACTCACCGCGAATATCGGTAGAATCGGAACCGCAGATGACACCCTTCTTCGCCGAAGCGGCTACGAAGGGCAGGCGGATTGACACTGTTCAAAGAGAAGTAAAAAGGTAAAAGGAAAAAGGTGAATTCACACCGTCCCCAGTTATAGGGAGTGATTAATGGATTTGAATCACAAGATAAAGGAAATTACGGAGATGTGGGGAGCGGACTTTTGTGGCGTGGCCGATTTGTCAGTAGCCCATGATGCGATTCTGGAACAGGGCGGCCAGGAGATAGCAGCGTATCCACGGGCAATTTCTGTTGGGATTGTGCTGCCTCATACAATTGTTGACCAACTGCCTCGCCGTGCCAGTCGGGCAGTTGCAGTAAACTATCGGCACCACTGCTATGAAGTTATAAATCAACGCCTTGACCTTCTTGCTTCACGTATAAGTGGTTTGATTCAACGAGATGGTTTCCGAGCTTTACCTCTCCCGGCGGCGAAACAGGTAGATGATGAACGACTCTGTGCGGCGTTTTCGCACAAACTTGCGGCGCATTTAGCCGGGTTTGGCTGGATTGGTAAAAGCTGCTTATTAGTAACGCCCCAAGAGGGGCCGCGAGTGCGTTGGGTAACAGTTCTCACCGATGCTCCGTTGCCCGTGACAGGCAAGCCGATGGAAGAGCGGTGCGGCAGTTGTAATGAGTGTATAGAGATATGCCCCGTCCATGCCTTCACGGGGGAATCTTTTCGCGAATCTGAGCCGCGTGAGAAACGGTATGATGCCGGTAAATGTAATCGATACTTTATAGCAATGAAGAAAAAAGACCCTGAGCTGGTGGTATGCGGCTTGTGCTTGTATGTCTGCCCACATGGAAAACATCGCAAATAGATGTGAGAAAAGTATATGAAGCAGTTCAATCCTAAACAGGAAAGGATAAACAATGAAAAAACGTAAATTAGGAAAAAGCGGACTGGAAGTTTCGGCTATCGGGCTGGGCTGCATGGGGATGAGCTTTTCCTACGGTCCGCCCAAAGACAAGCAGGAGATGACCGCGCTTCTTCGGTCAGCCGTGGAACGCGGCGTCACATTCTTCGATACCGCTGAAGTTTACGGCCCGTTCACGAACGAACAACTCCTGGGCGAAGCTCTGTCTGGCTTACGTAAACAAGTGGTAATAGCCACCAAATTCGGATTCAAACTTGACCCCAACGGCGGTCCGAAATGGATTGGACTGGATAGTCGGCCAGAGCACATCAAGCAGGTCGCCGAGAGTTCGCTCAAGCGGCTCAAGGTCGAGACAATCGACCTGTTCTATCAGCACCGTGTTGACCCGGACGTGCCAATCGAAGACGTGGCGGGAGCGGTTAAGGAGCTGATTAAGGAAGGCAAGGTTAAGCACTTCGGCCTTTCTGAAGCGGCAGCAAAAACGATCCGGCGAGCTCATGCCATCCAGCCGGTCACCGCTGTCCAAAGTGAATACTCGCTGTGGACGAGAACGCCCGAGAAGGAAGTGATACCGACCCTTGAGGAGCTCGGAATCGGCTTCGTTCCATATAGCCCTTTAGGTAAAGGTTTCCTTACAGGTAAGATGAACGAAAACACAAAATTCGATAGTTCTGATTTCCGCAGCATCCTGCCTCGCTTTACGCCAGAGGCCCTCAAGGCAAATCAGACATTGATTGAATTGCTTAACAACATCGCAGAAAAGAAGAGGGCGACCGCTGCTCAGATTGCGCTTGCCTGGCTGCTTGCCCAAAAGCCATGGATTGTTCCGATTCCCGGCACCACGAAACTGGCACGCCTCGATGAGAACATAGGGGCGGCCTCAATTAAACTCACGCCGGACGATCTTCGTGAAATTGAAAATGCCTCTTCAAAGATTAAGGTGCAGGGAGACCGGTATCCTGAGAATTTGGAAAAACTTACAGGTCGTTAAATACAAGCGATAAAAAAACGCCAAAGGCCTCATCGGCGGCGAAAATTAAAGTTATGGCACGATGAAAAAACAGGGTTTCCTGGTTTTGTCAAATGAATAACCACCGAGAGAGTTAAATAGTTAGAGATTATCAAAAGGGTTTCTCTATGGGTAAT